>ENA-OSEO01000303-OSEO01000303.1-sediment-metagenome-genome-assembly--contig:-NODE-303-length-136774-cov-10.526829_pt1 | contig 136774 bp, 122 predicted proteins | sample MGYA00237883_ERZ534232 | MGnify/ENA metagenome assembly ERZ534232
GCGAGAACCAATGTGGGATGATAGGAGAGGTTGTTGGTTGTTCGTTGTTGGTTGTTGGTAATGCGAAAATCGGGTACCTTATCATATAAATAAGGAAAAGTCTACTACTCAAGTGACAATCAAGTTGTCAACCACATCCTTAGTGGCAGCTAAAGATAGCTGAGCATCCTGGGAGTATTCAGGATATGGGAAAGTCTCAGAAAATGATGTATCATTTAGCTGAGTAGTTTTTATTCCTTTGGCATTGAGGAACAAGGTTTCATCGTATTCTTTCATCTTTGACAACATGGAGAAAGCGATTTTGAGAAGGATGTTCCCCAGTGCTCTGAGGGCATGACCGTAAGTCTTGCCCTCTTTTCTTTTTCTTCTGTAGTAGTTTCTTGCCCATCCACAAGTCTTAAGAGAAGCGAAAGCTGCCATGTGAATCATGCCTTTGAGATCGTTGTCGCATTTCTTTCTCATCAACATAATCGACTTTCTGCCGCTCTGAAAGAGTAGAGGGGCAGTTCCAGCGTATTTCTGTATCTCCTGGTAGCTTTTGAAATCATGTGTGAGATAGGCCTTTACTATGTATGAGCCTATTACAGCCTTTACACCAGGGATAGAAAGTATGATTCTGTATGGGCTATTCTTCAGGGTTTTCTCCATCTCTTTCTTCAAGACTTCCAATCCTTTTCTTAAGGAAAGGAGTGTATTCACCAGCAACAGTATGAGCTTGCCCTCACATGATGTATCTTCCCAGGAGATTCCTTCGCTTCTTATCCTGTCAAGCTTATTTCTCAAGGAACTCGTCATTCTGTAATTCTCTTTGTTCAGTATTTTCTTGAGCTTTTCGTTCGAAACCTTCTTCAATTCAGTTATAGTGGGGCAGACGCTAAGAATCCTCAAGGAGGTATCTGATCTGTACTGCTTATCCATTATGTGCAAGTACTCGGGGAAATACCTCAAGAGGAGTGAGTACAACCTGTTGCACTGCTGACTGTGCGTTTTGGATACAATGTTATATGCAGTCACCAGCTTGGTGATCTTCACTCCCACCTTTGAATATCTTGCCTTGAGACAATAAGAGGGATGTTCCTTGAAGGTAAGGGCTATTGCCTTGGCATCTAGTCCATCACTCTTTGTTCCGGAACTGAAGTGATACTTTCTGGCTTCTTTTGACCTACAAGGGGGTAAGACATAAACCTCTCTGTTGTTAATGAGAAGGTAGTCTCCTATCCTGTTGTTTGCTTCTTCAATCACGAAAACTGCCTCTGGATAGTTCTTCAGCAGTTTCTCGTAACCTTCAACAGAATCTGTGATCTTGAAGCTCTTGTCAGTCTGGAGGTCGTAGCATGTGTGGGAGTCAGCTGACCAGTCGATACCTACGATCGTTCTGCTTTGCTCTTTCATCTCACCAACACCTCACAACAAATGAATTAGCAGTCTGTGAGTACCGATTTCCCTGTTGTAGCGTTCCTGAGGATCTTTCCCCGGATGAACTTATCATTGAACCTGAAGTACTCCCAGGAAGAAGGCGAGTGTTGTACCCAAGTAGCTCTTCCTTCATAAGGAAGGCTGACAGACCTCAAGTCTCTACCTTCTCCCTGACTGCCACCATCATTGTAGATAAATCATTCCTTAGAATTCAAGTCATAGCTTATATATCTACAACAGACTCCATTATTTACATCCAGTTAACATAAGGAAGTACCGTGGAATATTTGCAGACGCAATGCCTGAACAAGATCGTCCCGGAACGAAATACAGCTAAGTGAAGGGTTAAGAAGATCGGGTTACGAAGAACTGGTTAAGAAAACCGGGTTATAGAGAGCGAGTTTTGCTTGATGAAAAGGAAGATTCCATCGGTAACTCCAATATCTACATCCATTAGCATCTGTCTCCTGATGAAATGAACCATTTTGTTTAGACATGCCAGCTAGGATTTACCGGACGGTATTACACGCGATGGTGCTTCTCGTGCAATACGTCTTGTTTTAGTGGCGACTAAATACAATATTTGCGGCCTTCTCGTGAGTGAAGTTATCTTCTCGAAATGATCTTCCTCGTCTTCTCTCGAACTTATAGGTTGAAGAGTCTTCGCTATCGGAGGGTCAACGATTCTTCACTTTCAATGTCTGCTTAGTCGGGTGTGATAGGCTACCGGGATAAAAACCCTGGCGCCGCCAGCTCTTTCCTGAAGAGACTTACCTATTTTTATCGTTTCGTCTTTGTCGACGTTTCCCTCGGAATCATGAATTACTAGTTTCCCTTCAAGACTGTTCCTTGCCAACTCCGAAGCAGCATTAATTGCGTCGACTTTGTCGTCGAACCGGTGAATTATTCTCTCTTCACTTTCGTGGTCCACTATCCAGGACCCTTCGTGGGGCTTAACATGGTAAATGTCTTCCATAACGTTTTCACTTATACTCGGAATCTTGTGCAATTCTTCATGGTGATCCATAAAATGCACCTCCTACAGATTTATGACAAATTGAAGGGCGCAGAAGTTCAAAGGCTCATCTAATGTCACTCTCAGAACTTGACTCTCTTGCGAACAGGGCTGCGCCGTAAGCTCCCATGATATCCGGCACGTCGGGAATGAGAATCTCCGTTTTGAAAAACATCTTCAAAGCCTCAACTACTCCGGCATTTCTCGCAACACCTCCAGTGAAAACAAGAGGTGTTGGTGATCCCAGTCTTGAATACATCGCACCCACTCTTCTTGCTATCGCCTTGAACAGACCGGCCGATATATCTTCGATTCCTTCTCCCATTCCAATTAGCGAGACGACTTCAGACTCCGCAAATACGGTGCAAACTGAACTTATCGAAATGTCCTTCTTCGATTTTTGGGCAAGCGAAGACATCTTTTCGGTGTCCAGTTCAAGAGCAGAAGCCATGACCTCAAGAAATCTTCCTGTTCCGGCGGCACACTTATCATTCATTGCAAAGTCTTCAACGTTCCCCTCGGAATTCAAGCGAATAACTTTGCTATCTTGCCCGCCGATGTCAATAATCCCGCGCGCTTCGGGAAAGAGTTCGAAAACACCTCTCGCATGACACGAGATTTCAGTGATCTTATCGCTTGCAGACGAGACAAGCAGTCTTCCATAACCCGTAGAGATGCACTTTCCTATCTGATTTCCATTCTTTCGGGAGAATTCGGTCATCTCCTTCATGATGTCTTCGGCAGTATTTGAAGCCCTAATTCCCGTCCTCACGGTCTTCGAAAATATTATCTTTCCTTTTCCATCAATCAGGACGCCGTTTGTTGTTGTGGAGCCGGAATCAACTCCTGCGTAAATCACCGCTGTTCCCTCCTGAGAATGTAGTACCGATCTGGAGTCGTTCTTTTCCATCAGTGCCCCGATTCTAGTGGTCAGTTGTCCATCGGAATTTAGAGGAAAATCGAGTTCAACTCTGTATGTCTTCTCTTTGTCAAGGGGACGAACAAAATCAAAGAAGTCGCAGAACTTGGGAACTACAAAGACAGTCGCGTCCGCACTCTCATCTGAAGCTGAAATTCTCTCGGAGAAACGAGCGCAAGGAGATCTCCACTTCAGCAGACGTTCGGCAATCGCCATTAGTGGCTCGATCTTATCGGCAGTCTTACTGGAAAACGGTCTTCTTCCCAGGCAAGTGTCATTGGATACTGTTATTCCGCCGGCCTTCTCTACTGCAGTATCGAAAACCCTCATATCAGTTACTCCCCCAGTTAGTGCAACTCGTTTTCTCGCTCCACCGCTCACGAGATTAGAGGAGTCGATCTCGGCTTTTTTTCCATCCAGCGCCGAAAGATATAGCCTTGACAAGTCGGCCCCCTCTACCCTAATCTCATTTGTAAGGACGTGATCTACGAGATCGTTGAATCGACCGATGCCTTTATGCAGGTTAACAGCAACACCAGAGTTTTCGAGGAAAGTCGTCAGATCTCCGATCTCACCCGAAAGGAATTGTATTGCATCAGCATCTCTCTTCCAAGGAAGTCTGAGGATGAAAACCCTGGCCGATGAAAGTTCGGAAAGAAGATCTCCGATTCTACGCATCGCGTCACAGGAGTCGGCAATCAAGAGACAATCACCTGAATTGAGTTCCATTCCTTTTTCGTAGACCGTCTTTGCATAACCACATAAGTTGCATCCTAATTCGTGGCATGAGATAGGCGTATCGGAGGTAATTCTGTGGAATTCGCTGTCGCTTCCTAGCATTACTTCCATCGGTATGTAACTGCACGAGTAGTAGATCATTTTCTATTCTCCATTATCTCCAGAAATGCTTCTGTCCTTGTTCGCAACTGCCCGGCTCCCTGAGATGCATGGTCCACGCAGTCACCCGTGAGCTCGAGAAAGGAAATATCCTCCTCTTCGAAGACTTTTTTCAAGTAGCTCACTCCTCCTGCCGACTGTCTGCATCCCCAATGAGAAAAGTGGATCACTCCATCGACACCGAAGTTTCGTGCAAGATTCAGGCAGAAATTCCCACGATCGACCACGCTTCCGCAAAGAGGGTTGTATACCAGTTTCTCCGCGAGACTCTCAAGCGGTCGCTGCGGATCGACCGGATACATCCAGTCCCACATTAGCTCGTTCGCAACCACGAGGTTTTTCGATCCCGGGAGGAAGAGATTGAAAAGCTCGTTGTCGTAATAAGGGGGGATGTGAAGCCAGAGTACCTTCCTGGCATTTTCGGGAATCGCTTCAAGCCTCTCGCCAATACTTCTGGAGGCCTCAGCAATTCTGCTGTCGCCGGCCAAAGTATGCAGTACATACAGTGAGTTCATGTGTTCGTAGAGATGCTGAGGCAAATACTCGTCTTTCGCTCTGGACTTTATCTCCTCTAGGTTTTCCATCAGTTCTCGTTCATAAGATAATCTCATTGACAACTCTTCCATCTTGAAAGCGGTCCCGGTGATTTCTTCGATCGTGCCGATAACTGCCTTCAGTTGCGAGAGAACGTATCCCACGGCCTCCGGCTTTCGACCTCTGGGCACATCTATCAAAATGAAAGGAACGTCGTACTCTCTGGCTATCCTCTTGAATGTCGGAAGATTTCCATCGCAAAGAATGCTTGTCGTCATCACCAACTTCGGTGGAGGTAGAAGTTTTCTCATGGACACTCCGAGAGAAGCTCTATGAAACGTGCACAGGGAATCGCTGATTCCTGCCTGTGAAGAATATGCAATCGCCGTGTCCTCAAGATGCATCGACGAAAGCGCTCCTGAAATGCCTTCGGCCGAGACGGGGTTAAGACCCGCCGAAAGAAGAAGCTCGGAAGGAGCCATTAAGTTCACCCACACTGTACTCGAGCCCTTTATCGCAAGATATACTTCCTCAAGCGCCAGGTGATTGACCGTGTTGACAAATCGTGCTCGATCCCTGTCTGGAAAATGCCTTCTTCTGAAATTCTCAAATCCCATACCAAGCTGAAGCCATTTTTTGAACTTATCAGTATGATCTATGTAATTTCTTAGAAAGCTGCCGAACTTCACGCTCTTTCCTGACATCTATTATGTTCTCACTCCCGCCATAAAGAATCGCTGACATCAATCCGCCCTCATGAGTCGAGATATCGGACTGAATTCAATTATAACCTCTTGCGAAAAAAGAACCTGGAATTAACCGGTCGGCAACTTTCTGTTTCCTATATGTGGGCTCACTTTGAATTTTGGTCTCCGTGACTCAGCGGCTGTTTTCATCCTCTCTGCCTAACCCAAAAGAAAGAGATTTTCGGAAGTGATAGCCATATATCGCAAATTCAACTGAGAGCGGGAATAGCGATGGCTTAAAGAAAGCCGTCCACAGGAGCAACAACCAATAGTTCATTCGACCTTTTTCCCTTATTCCAATTAGCCATAGTGACTTCAGAAAAGCCTTCAGACTATCTGAAAGGGGCCTGACATGTTTAAGCGAATTGGGTTTGTAGTTTTTGAGAAACGTTATTACTCTCTGGCGATATGGTTTTGGAGCGTAAATGTTTCTGAGTATTTTATAGTAACCGTCTACAAGGTTATTGAGACCCATTTTGGGAACTATGTTAGTTAGAATGCTAGTGTTGTTTCCTGAAAACTCCGAAGCGATCCTGTTCTCTTCTTTCAACCTTAGGAAGAGTCTTGTGCCCGTAGGCGCTGTGAGGACACCAACCATTGCCGTCACTATGCCGCTCTTCTGGATGAAATCGATCATGTTCCGAAATACCGAAGGCTTATCGTGATCAAAGCCTACAATGAATCCTCCCTGAACCTGCAGTCCGAACTCCTGCATTTTCTTCACAGAAGAGAGCAAATCTCTGTTTCGGTTCTGGTACTTACCGCATTCAACGAGGCTTTCCTCTTCGGTAGTCTCGATGCCTACGAAGACCGTTCCGAAATTAGCGTCCACCATGAGTCTCATCAGTTCATCGTCATCTGAAAGATCAATCGAGGCTTCCGTATTCAACACAAACGGATAACTCCTGTCTTTCATCCATTCGGCAATAGCCGGAAGAATCTCTCTCTTCAGTTTAGTCTTATTGCCGATAAAGTTATCGTCAACTATGAATACTCCTCCACGCCAGCCGGCCTTATATAATGCTTCCATTTCCCCAATGAGTTTTTCCGCACTCTTCGTCCTGGGAATACGTCCGTTTAGCAGAACAATGTCACAAAACTCACAGTTATAAGGACAACCTCTAGAATACTGGATATTCATAGAAGAGTACTTTCTCATGTCGAGAAGTTTCCATTCAGGAATGGGGCAATTTGAAATATCTGGAAACCCGTCGGACTTGTAAATGTGCTTAGCCTGACCCTTCTCTAAATCATGAAGAAACGGTGCCAGAGTCACTTCTGCTTCACCAAGAACTAGATGATCGACTTCACTGAACTCCTCTGGTCTCGTTGTGAAAAGCGGCCCGCCTGCTATCGTCTTGACGCCCAACTCCTTGCATCTTTGGATAACCTTCTTTGCCGAGTCAAGCTGAATATCCATTGAGCTGATCATCACGTAATCGGACTTCAGGATATCTTCATCACGTAGACTGTCAGTATTCATATCTACGAGTTTCTTCTCCCAATCTTCGGGCAACATAGCGGCAACAGTCATGAGGCCCAGCGGAGGGTACGCCGCCTTTTTTGAGACAAATTTTAAAGCGTGCTTGAAACTCCAAAATGTTTCTGGATATTCTGGATAGACCATCAAAACCTTCATATCTCCACTTCCCTCTTTTATAGTGACACTCGATCCTTTGCTAGAAACTCTATGCTCTGCAAGTTGATGAATTTGTGCAATATCGATAGTGGTTGAGTCTCCAAGTTGTTTGATTTTTGGCTGGACCGACTGGTCTTTGATCTACAAGAATTTCGAAGTATCCACAGATTCCATACTGTTGGAAAGCGTAGTAATTAGTTGAAGACCTAAACACATCACTCATCTCGCAGTGCCATCTAATCAATATTATCACAACGAACCGATCGAAAGGAGTAATCAGTACAACACTGCCCAGCGGATCGGAACTGTCCCCAGCTAATCACAACTATTTGTTTTCAAAGAGAACACCCGCTTGCTCACCGCGCCGTGAATGTCCGCAACGCGATCATGCGTCTTCGTGCCTACTGCAATCATGATCTATTTCGCTCCCTTCGGACAACCCACTTATAACAACGACAAACTAAAATCCTAGATCCCAAGTTAAACCAGGGACAACGAAGAAGGAGAATTTCAAAGACTTCAATTCAGTGTCTTACGTCCCAGTACGATCTTCGGCCGACGTTGCGTCTTCCAGTGTTCCTAGGCACTTGTGCATGTTAACTAAATGTAAATAATGGAGTCTGTCCCCAAGGGAAGGAGAATTTCAAAGACTTCAATTCAGTGTCTTACGTCCCGGTACCATCTTCGGCCGACGCAGCGTCTTCCAGTGTTCCTAGGCACTTATGTATGTTAACGTGATGTAAAAAATGGAGTCTGTCCCCAAGGGAAGGAGAATTGTTTTTAAGAAGTGTAAGAGGACGAAAACATCTTTGCTACAACTGAAATTGAGTATCTCCTGTAAACGGTCTTGCTGCCGTTTTCGGCAATCATTTTCATCTTTCGGGCCGAGTTTTGACGGTCTAGCAGGACTTTCTGAAGGTCGTTCCTTATAGTCGACTCATTGGTCGTATCCATAAGAAAACCGTTTTTTTCGTGACGTATATAGCTCTTCACCCCTCCTCGCCTGGGTCCTATTGCAACGAAACCGGCCGCCATAGCCTCGAGAATCGCAATGCCAAACTCCTCTTTGAAAGAAGGTGCAACATAGATCGGGGGCCAGGGAGTAGTCTTTACATGTGCGATGCTGTTCTCAAGACATCTTATCCTATCATTATTCATCGCAGGCAAGTGGCAGAACCTACCCTGAATTTTGCGGTTTTCCTGCGCGTACTTTCTTATCTCTTCCAGCTCGTTTAGCTCAATTTGATTTGGATTCTCTATGTCTCCTCCAATAATAACCAGATTGAATGAGTCCCTGAGCTGTGAATCTCCCCATGCCTTTAGCAGTTTTGTCTGTCCCTTTGCAGGATCGAGCCTGCCAATCGTAAGCAGAAGCGGGTTTTCCCTGAATGCGCGGTCGAGAAAGAATTCTCTGTTTTTGTCAAACAAAATCGAGAAGAGTGGGCCTTCGACGGCAATGGGACATTCATTACTTAGTGAGATGCCCTCAGGCATCATTTCAAGTTTTTTCGCGACACTCTTCTCGACAAGCTGAGGATAATAGGATAAGAGCTGACTGTGACTTTCTTCCGCACCGATACCAAATAATCTGTCGCACTCTCTCACCATTGAGTGTGAGATCTCCACTCTTGATGTCTCCTTCAATGCCTTGATTGAATCCAGGCTGATGAGATCTCCGTTATGATCGGAAAAGCTTCGCTGCGGATCTGGAGTTATCGTGAAGAACGACTTCGAGTTCATCTCATTAGCCAAATGGAGCATTGAATAGGAAGCATAATCGGAAAAGCGCATGTGAAATTGTGCTGGATGAATACCACCAATCGCGAGAATATCACTTACGTTTGATAGAACGTCCAACCTTCCTTCTAGAAAACTATCTGCCTTCACTTTCTCATAGTCAATTAACGGCACATAAATGAAGAGATGCCGCTCTCTTTCTTTGTTCAACAAGAGATTGTTTTTCAACAGGTCTTTGACATCGATCGGAACGACTGTAATCACGCCCGGAAGAGTCTCAGACAGCTTATTGCCAAGTGTTCTAAGGAAGGTTCCAATGCCTCCGCTAGAACCTTTCCCCGCCTTCAGCGGATCACCATAAAAGCTGAACTGAACCAGAGGATTTCCGATAATTGAGTGATTTCCCAGATTCTTCAGGGACTCACGGAGCGTACTGATTGAGGTATCGGAACTGAGTATGGGATGATTTGGAGGCAGATCGATCCCATATCTGGTAGCCTTCAGTAAGCCCATAAGGGCGAGAGATTTGTCAGATCCATCAATTCTGTTAAGCATATCTCTGATGAGCATCTCGTTCCCATCCGCCAGGTACAGCAGAGATCGCCGAATTCTTCTCTCTTTTTCCCAGAGCCTCAGCAGGAGATCTGCGTCCCAATCCTTCCTTTGACTCAGGATTGCCGATTCAGCAACTATCGGCAGCAGCTCTCTCGAAAAAACCGCTTCCAGCTCTTGACTCCGAAGCAGTCGGGCGAGGAGAAAATTCGTTTCTTCAGAGATTCCTGCCAAACTCAGGACACTATTCTCATGGAGTTCTTTTCCAGCTCGAACCATGCCTCTCAGAAGCGACGTCATCAGAAGACTGTCTCCTCTCCACTCCTTTGCTTGATCGTCGAACTTCTCTGGGCTCAGAAGCTCCCCTATCCTGATCGCTGCCAGGATTCTTAGCAGAGAATTCTCATGTCTAGCTATTTCGGAGAGTTTCTCGCGATTATTGAGCATGTTTATAAGATAATGAGCAGCAGCGAATCCATCGGCAATCTGCCCGTTCTTACTTACGACTTCACAGGCAGATTCAAAAGTCATCAGAGATCGATCCACTGAATCAGAGGTTTCTCGAATTATATCAATAAGGAGTGCACCTGCTTCCTTCACTTTCTCACCTCACTGATCATCATACCAGCGACTTAACGTTCTATATAAGTGAAAGTCAAACTCTACGTAAGATGCCTTTTTAGTCTTGACTCACCGCGACTACCTCACAAAAAGATTACGTCCCGCCTCAGTACTGACTTTAGATCTCTCTTTTGACGAGGACGTCGAGATTTCTCAAGACTATTGCTATAGGTAGCCAGAAAGAGCACTAAATACTCCGACCGGTGACGACACCTTTCCTACCATCACAGATATTAGCTCTTCAGTATACAAATGGGCTCGGCGTCTTAAGTGGATCAACACTTATAGAAGCTTCCGCTTCTAATGAAGGCCACTCTTTGAAATTCTTTTCACTGCAAAGAGATCTCAAGGGTGGCATATCACAAGGAGCAAATAAAAAAGGGGAGAAATCTCCCCTCTGGTGGAGCCGAGGGGATTCGAACCCCCGGCCTCCGCCTTGCGAAGGCGGCGCGCTCCCAGCTGTGCTACGGCCCCACACAAGATTGATTATAGCCCGAATTATCAAGGAATTCAATCTATCACGAAAAATCAAAGGCTCGAAGGAATCCCAATCAGCTCTCCAAATTCAAAGAGACTCAGATCAATGGAATGACACGGTTTGACAATGTAGGCAGTATCTATTCCATGTCCGGTTCCTCCCGAGGTGATCGCCCAGTCGCCGACTCTTATCAATCCGGCGTCGGCAGCCATGATCGCGATCTCCACGGCCACCTTCGTTCCCTGACCGAATAGCCGCAAAGCAGTCGCAAATACCTGAGGCGGATAGACCCCACCGTTTGCCTTGGCAAAGGCGCCATCAATACCCCGAAAGAGATGAGTCGCCGTCAACAAAGAGTGCCTGCTACCTGCGTAAAGCTTCCTGATGGCCGGATCGAATTCATCACCGTTTGGCTCCCTGAAGCCCACGCTATGAGTAACAACGGTCAGTTTAACTGAATCGGGGACGAGCTCATGGGCAATTTCTGCGACTCTTCCACTAGTCGAAGGCAAAACCACATCCCTGATCCGCGTTTCCTCCGATCGCTGGAAAATCCTTTGAAGAAGAGCTCTGGTAGTCTCTTCATCACTCTTAGAGAAATACATAGTCATTCACTCATCACTCCCAATCCACAATCTTCATCGTCTTTTTGATTATCTCTTCCTCCACCAGGAATGGAAGAGTAATCTGCTCGCTTCTCCCTTTCTCTTTGTTGAATTCGGAGGCAACCAACAGGGCATTTTCGTTTCTCGCCCAGGCTCTCCTTGCAACACCGCTCATGACATCCCAGGATATTGATGTCTTGATTATCTCATCAACTCTCCGACTTCCGTCTAGAACAAGCCCAAATCCTCCGTTTATTGCCTTCCCTATTCCCACTCCACCACCATTGTGAAGCGAGACCATGCTCATACCTCGGGCCGCATTTCCTGCAAAGCACTGTGTTGCCATGTCTGCCATGACATTACTTCCGTCCTTAATATTTGCGGTCTCCCTGAAAGGCGAGTCCGTTCCTCCGGTGTCGTGATGATCTCTTCCTATCATTACCGGTCCTATCTCTCCATTTCTAACCATGTCATTGAATTCCAGGGCAATATCGCGCCTGCCTGACGCATCCTGATACAGTATTCTTGCCTGAGTACCTACAACCAACTTGTTTTTGTCTGCATCCTTTATCCACATGTAGTTGTCTCTGTCCTGTCCACGACGTTCTGGATCGATACATCTCAGTGCGGCAGCATCTGTTTTAAGTAGATCTTCCTTTCTCCCGCTCAGACACACCCAGCGAAAGGGACCGTAACCGAAATCGAACAACATGGGGCCCATGATGTCCTCGACGTACGACGGGAAGATGAATCCTTCAGAAGTGTCTAATCCGTTCTTAGCGATTTCCTTTGCTCCTGCATCAAAGACTGCCTTCATAAAAGAGTTCCCGTAATCGAAGAAGTAAGTTCCCCCTTCTACCAGCTGTCTAATGCATTCGAAGTGCTTAATGAGAGATTTGTCAACGGCCTCTCTGAATTTGCGCTTGTCTGTTCTGAGGAGTTCTGTTCTCTCCTCGAATGTAAGTCCCTGAGGACAGTAGCCGCCGTCGTACGGAGCATGGCAAGACGTTTGGTCCGACAGAAGCTCAATTTTCAAACCTTTCTCAACCGCAAATTCCAGTAGATCGACTATGTTTCCGTGGAAGGCAATCGCATAACTCTCATTGTTCCTGGTCTTTCTTCCTGCAAGCTCAAAGGCCTTTTCGGGTGCTTCTACAACTTCATCGATCCAGCCCTGCTCCAATCTAGTCCTAATTCTCGATCGATCAACCTCGGCAATAATCCCCACACCGCCGGCTATTTTTACCGCCTTTCCCTGGGCTCCGCTCATCCCTCCGAGGCCAGAGGAAACAAAGAGATGTCCGCGAAGATCACCGTCGTCTGGAATTCCCAGCTTCAGCCTTCCGGCGTTGAGAATCGTGTTGAACGTACCGTGGACTATCCCCTGGGGTCCAATGTACATCCACCCGCCTGCAGTCATCTGTCCATAATTGGCTACTCCCAGAGCCTGAGCCTTGATCCACTGCTCCTGGTTATCGAACATTCCCACCATAAGCGCATTGGTGATAATGACCCTCGGGCTTGAACTACCCGATTTGAATAGGCCAAGCGGGTGTCCGGACATTACCACAAGAGTCTGGTCATCGGTCAGCTCCTCGAGATACCTCTTAATAAGTTTGTACTGCATCCAGTTCTGGCAGACCTGCCCAGTCTCTCCATAAGTTACCAGTTCGTAAGGGTAAAGGGCCACTTCGAAGTCAAGATTATTGTCGATCATTACCTGGAATGCCTTACCTTCAATGCATTTTCCTTTGTACTGATCGATTGGCTTTCCCTTTATCTCACCCTGAGGACGATAACGGTATCCGTAGATCCTTCCCATGGTCAAAAGCTCTTGAAGAAACTCAGGAGCTAGCCTGTCATGAAGTCCTGTCGGTATATAACGAAGCGCATTATGCAGAGCAAGTTCAATCTCTTTCCGGGAGAGATTGAGCTCTCTTTTCGGCGCCCTTCTAATTCCTTGCCTAAAGACAGGATCTGGTGGCAAACTCTCATCTAATTTGATCTCCATCGATCCGTACATATCTGCGGAAAGCAAAATGAAACCTCCTTTCTCAACACTTATCTGTAGTTATTGGGTAAACGCTCTCAATTGAAGAAAGCTCTACTGAATACCGTAACCCCCCGTCAAAGAGTCCTTGAAAGGCTCCCAGTGAGGTGGAATGAACGTAAATACTACGAAAGCAACTCCGAGCGCGAAAAGCATTACTAATGACAATAGGGCCAATGCTCGACCGATTTCCACCCTCGAAGAGACAAAATAAGAAACCACCTGCCCGAGCGCCACTGCGATAGCCATAAGAAGTATATCGATAATCAAGACATGATGGATAAAGAGGGTATAGAAATAGAAGCCTCCTAGAATAGTGCCGCACATTATATATATGCCCAGAGTCTTCCCAAGGATCAAGGATGGGAATGTGATCTCTTTGCACAAGATGGCCTCAAGAACTAGAAGGACAATTCCTGGAAGGAATACCATTTTCAGGTGCTCCCAGATACTTTCATTGACGGGAGTCAGAGCACCAACGACAATATTGCCGTTACTCCATTCATAGAACATATGGAGAATAGCACCAAGAAAGAATATGAAAAAGAAACCGAAGACCTCCCATTGGAAAAACCTCGTTTTGTTCATAAGAGCCCCCGTTGGAGTATCCGATTACCAGACATACCCTTCCGTAATCTTGGACTTCAAGATTCTAAGCTTCCTCGGAATATCTATCCCGTAAGGACATCGCTCGTTGCATATGCCGCAGTCGGTACAGGCATCGACACCGGGAATCATTGATTTATGTTCAGTAATACCCTGATCTTCGCTTCCAAACCAGTGAGCGAGTCTGTCCCTTAAGGCATAGTCTGCAGCACTTCTAACTTTTCCATCCAGCATCTGCCTGTCGTAACGACCCTCTGCAAGAAAATGACCGGGAATGTTAATGCCCTGAGGGCATGGGAGACATTTCATGCACTGTCTGCAAACGTAATTGCCGAGTTCTGGCGCCTCAAAAAACAGCCGCTCGAGCTCTTCGGAAGAGAAGGGATCTTTCTCTATCAACTTAAGATCTTTTTCAAGCTGATCTAGGGAGTTGATCCCGCTGACGATGCATGAAACAGGTATTGTCTTAGTATACCTGAAGGCATTTTCAACGCTTCTCCAGAGATAGCCGTCTGCCAGAGATTTCATTGCAACAATTCCAATATTGTTCGAAACCGCATATGGTATCACTTTCGTCTCTATTTCGGGGAAGTTGAATCGGTCGTAATAGTTCATCTGAGTCATGAAAAGATCGAAGGGGTACTCATTAAGGGCTTTAAGAAGCGTCCCACCGTAACCGTGACTGGTAATACCCACATACCTTATAAGGCCCTCCTTCTTCGCCCATTCAACCGTTTTCAACGCTCCATCCGAGGAAGAAATGGCTTCCCAATAGTCGTTTTTGGTTACGGCGTGAAGGAAGAGGATATCTATGTGATCCCTTCCGAGTGCCTTAAGGGTAGATAATAAGTCTTTTTCCGAAGATTGCCTCTCTCTGCTTCCTGTCTTGGAGGCTACTACAATTCCTTCCTTTGGAAGTACTGTGGAGAGCTTTCTCTCAGATACACCGTCACCATAAGATCTTGCGGTTTCGAAGTAATTGCCACCCGCCTCCAGGTATCTCTTCACAATCTCTTTTACTGTGTCAAGCTCAATTTCAAGCAGATGAAACCCTCCCAACCCCAAAAGGGAGAGATCAAGTCCTGTCTTCCCAAGTTTACGATATTCCATTTACTCACCCCCAATTACAATGTTACTACGGCAATTATCAAATATTGTGATTCTCTCCCAGTAAGATTTCAATAGAGTACACCTAATCACTCACCAAAAGCGGAGCAATTCTAGACGAAGTGTCGTTAACCCCACAAGAAAACAATGACTGGTGGCACGAATCTTCCATCGCAATTTCAAAGAGACTCGGTCTCCTACCACCCGGCCCGGCCGCTTTCCGTGCTTCTTATTTCGGAAGAGAGAACAGATCGAAAGAGTGAGATTTCATGATAGGTAAATAGCCGCAAGAGGGACCAGATAACTAGCTCGGGGCGTCCAGTTCACATGTCAACATTTCGATCACTTCATCTCTGTCGGCTGTAAAGATAATCCGATCGTTCAGACGAAAAGTCTTGACCAGTCCACATGCTACCAAGGCCGAGAAAGCCTCTGTTAACTCCGCGTTAGACAACTTCATTGATCGCGACAGCTCGTAGCCGGTAAGACGTTTCCCAAAAAGTGCATTGAGCAGTCTTATGCGATTCGGATTTGAGAGAGCTCCGTATCTTCTCGAAGCAATACTGACTGAGTCTCTTTCGATAACAGAACTGACGAAATTGAAGCCAACGATGAAGATATCGCTCTCAGAACGCGGATGAAAAATACCGCCCTGAGCGTTCTCTATGAAATATGAAAGGACTAGAAGGATCTTCCGGTCCTCATCGAGTTCTTCATAATGCAAATTGTCCGTGAGCTTCAGGAGATACCCGTTGCCGTGGGTGGAGAGATTTCTTTGGAGGTATTCCTGGCTTTCTTTCAACTTCTTCTCATCGTAGGGAGAGGTTGAATACACATGTTCTTCATACCACTGCAAGAGATGAAGGTAGTCATCCTTCATCTTTTCCGGATCCGATATGAAGTCAAGCATGACCGCCTTTTGCTGAGGTGTAAGAACAGCCTTTTCCGCAAGGAAGACGAGTGCCTCCCTTTGGTCGTCCATTATTTTGTCTACAACTCCTTCATCGTACCCGACAGATCTCGGTCCTAACCCAATCAACAAGAAATCCTTTATCATGTCTTTCGGAGAGACTAAGGCGATTTTCTGCAACAAAGCTTGAACACTTTCGAAACTGTCTTCAGACATAACAGGACTTATCCTCATTCCAAGCGGTGCTTTCCAGTCGAAGTACAGACTCATTTTCTCGAGAATCGTTTCCGGCAGCTTCTTCTTGGTAGTCCTTACCCATTCGGCAAGCTCTCCCACGGGACGGTAGCCCGGAGTCAGTTCCAAGAAGTGCTTTGTCAGTCTCTCGTCATTTGTTAGTCGATATATGCTCGGCAGGAAATCGAAGGCCCTTCCAAACCTTATCTTAACTCTTTCAAGCGCATTCAAAGTCTTTTCACCTCCCGGATGATGAATATGAGATGAACTTGTTTCTTATACTGTCTCTTGCCAAGTACATAAAAGGTCTTTGAGCTTCTTACTTCATTTCGCTGACTATACCGATTCCTTGAGGGCCGAGATGAGTACCGATTACCGGCTCAATAATCCTGCTTTCGATTTCTGCTCCGGGAGCCTCTTCACGGAACATCTTCTCTGCGGCTACAGCATCTTCCTTTCTCCAAATCGTCAGCACTCTCACTCTTCGGAGATTCTCGGGTGGAATCTCTTTGAGAACGTGGCTAACAAGGCTTTCAAGCAATTTCTTATTCCCTCTGACGTTTTCTACAGGTTTAAGCTCGCCCTCGTCAAGCTGGATTATCGGCTTCATCTTCAATAGGTTTCCCATCAGAGCTTTGGCCTTTCCAATCCTTCCACCCTTCTGCAAGTAACTTAAATCATCAGTTGAACAGAATGTTCTGGTCTTGTTGTGGAAGTTTGAAGCGTATTCAACTAGCTCTTCAATGGAAGCGCCCTTTTGAATCATGTCACCGAGATTTTTCACAAGTAGTCCCGTTCCATCGGCTATCAGCTGCGAATCGACTACATGTATGGGCTGTTCAAAATCTCTTGCGGCAATAGTTGCGGAAACGCTTGTGCCACTCAATTTGCCAGAGAGAACGGGGACTATCAAAACCTCGTATGTCTTGAGTGCCTCCTCAAAAACTTCTATGAAGTCTTGGGGAGAAGGTTGTGAGGTACTGGGCAGTTCAGAGACAGAACCCAACTCCTCGTAATATTTGTCTAGATCGAGATCAACAGATTTAGAGTACTTGCCACCTCTATTGATATACAGCGAAACGATTCGAACATCGTATTTCTGTACCTCCTCAGTGGTCAAATTACACGTATTATCGGTGACCAGACCTATTTTCATTCTACCTACCTCCTTCAGTAGACTAGACTATTCTACAATTATAGCGTTCAGAGACAAAACCTACTGAAGATTTCGATGTCATTTCTCGAAACTCTCCGCACTCTTTTAAAATCTCACCCTGAGAAAGAGCAGATTTCTGCAGAAACGAAAGCGTCGTGATAGACTTTTTGGAAATAGAAGGGCCAAGGGAGTTGATTTCATGTATTTTGAGATTAGGGGCGTTGTTGAGGGATTCTATGGCACCCCCTGGGCAATGGAGAAGAGGCGAGAGATCATGAAGTTTTTGGGAGAGCACAAGTACAATCTTTACATATACGCTCCGAAAGACGATCAGCTCCACAGGAAGAGATGGCGAAATATGTACGACGAGGATTTCAAAAGCGAGTTTTCAAAATTGGTCGTTGAAGGTTCGTCGTGGGGGGTAAACGTTGCATTTTCGGTCAGCCCTGGACTTGCCGTGAAATACTCTAGCGATTCAGATGTCGATATCATGATTTCGAAGTTCATTGAAATGGCAAATGTCGGAGTTCGTTCCTTTGCTCTTTTCTACGATGATATTCCAGAGACTCTTCTCCATGAAGAGGACATTAAGGAGTTCACTTCCCTTGCACAGGCCCAATCCTTCTTCGCAAATACAGTGTACAGATCGCTTAAAAGGAAAGTAGAAAATATTTCCAACTTCATTGTGTGTCCGACTCAGTACCACGGCAAAGAGATCACCGAATACATGCGAACGCTCGGCAAAGAACTCGACAGAGATATCTCGATCATGTGGACAGGGCCCGGTATCTGCTCGGAAAGAATTTCTGCTGAAAATGCCAGGTTGGCCGAAATGGCATTCGAGAGAAAGCCACTGTTTTGGGATAATTATCCCGTAAACGATGCGTTCATGGTCCCCGAGCTACACGTCGGTCCTTATGAAGGAAGAGATCCCGAGATTGTTGAACACAGTGAAGGAATTGTGCTGAATCCAATGATCCAGCCCTGCGCATCTAGGATAGCTCTCTGCTCGGCTGCCGAATTCCTTTCAGATCCTTATGGATTTGAGATCGAAGAATCCTGGTCTCGTGCTGTCAAGGAGATCGCCCCGTCTTGCGAAGAAGAGATGAAGATCTTCTGTGAATACTATTTAATGAGTCCCATTCATCGAGGCCACTCCAAGAGGCTTGTTGATACTCGAGACTCTTTAGCGCTTCTGATATCTCAGAACAGATGGTCACAAGTGCAAGAACTACTCATGCAAGAGGCGAAGAGGATTTCTGAATCGGCCGAGGTTCTTAAGGAGACGCTGCCAACCAGTTTGATGGAAGAAATCGAACCTTGGATTCTTGAATTCTCACTTTGGGGAAAGGTGCTTCGTGCCGCGGCAGAAATAGTATCAGCAAGACTTCTTATGTTTGCACAGACTGTAACAGAAGAAGAGATTTCCGAAAGCCTTGATTTGTGCATCGAAGCAGAATCTGCTCTTTGCGAATTAGTGAAGGCTGACACGCTTTCGGGAGGGACTCTCTTCAGAGAGTCAATTCATGAGATTCTAGTAAGAGTAAAAGGCTTCACGAAACTTCTCCTGAACTAGGCTTTTTCTTGTGCTATCATTTTTTGAGACTGACTGCCAGCGCGTAATCTTAGCAGAGGATATCGATTCTGAGGAGGGGAGATACTTGAACATAATCAAAAAAGAAGAGCTGAAACCTAAGTGTCCTTACTGTGAGTCAGATCTTTCAGATATTTTCTTTAAGCAGAAGGGGCCCGGCCTGTTGTTCAGCAAAACGGCAGTATACTTCTGCCCTCACTGCCGCAAGGTACTTGGCATTGGAAGAAGCAACATAGGTTAGAAATTTAGAACAGAAGTCTCTAGCACTGTCTTTTCTGCGCAATGCAAAGTCAGTATCGATGCGACTCTTAAAATCTGCCTCAATCATCCTGGAGCAAACTGTCTTGAAGTCCTGTCAATACACTGAATCGATCAGGATAGTCTGACTCCATTATTCCGTTTAGTGAAACAATCCCTAATAGTTTCGTTTGCGAATTGTAGAGAATAAATTACCGACTGAATTATGTGTATTAGTTGGAATTGATCTGTAACATGTTGTATAATAATTTAGACTTGCGCGGGAGGGAGATTTTTGAGTTGACTTCGAACCTTGAAGACTCATATTCGGTACTTACTGTCAGGGATTTTGGAAGGGCCTGGCGTAGGCGTACTGCACGAATTATTCTGAAGAAATCAGTTGTGAGCGAGGTCGAACTCGAAAACATCACTCATCAAATATGGGAGACTTCGGGACAGGATGTCGACGAGATGATAACCGTCTTCTACCTGCCTGGAATGGATACGAACTCGGTGGCTTACAGTTTCGGTTCATGCATGAAGGACGGAGTCGCGAGAGTAAGCTATCGATAACACTTACTTCACATCTCTCTTGTAGACAATCTTACCTGCCTTATACTCTTCATACCTTGCAAGCATGAAGAGAAGATCGGAAAGCCTGTTGATATATTTAAGTAAGACGCTGTCGATCTTTTCGGTTCTCGAGAGCGCAATTACTCGCCTTTCAGCCCTTCTGGCTACAGTTCTGCAAATGTCAAGCTTCGAGGAGGCAACAGTGCTTCCTGGGATCACGAATCCCTCGAGTTTTACTTCCGACTCGTATCTGTGTACGAGATCAGTAAGCACTTGGACATCGGCCTCTTCAATCGGCTCAACATAATCAATATCTTTTGAAGCCAGCTGGCCGGCGGCCTTGAATAGAGAACGCTGAATTTTGACCAGATGATGGGTAACTTCTTCTCTGGAGAAATGCTTAGCTTCGCCGAGAAAAGAGCTCAACTCGTCTATAGTTCCATACGCTTCAACACGTTCGCTGTCTTTCTCTATTCTTTCTCCACTCCAGAGGCTCGTTTCCCCTCCATCACCGGTTCCAGTACTTATACTCAGACGAATACCCCCAATGCGTTGGCAGAATTCTCTGCCGTACGAGTCTCAATAACAATAATCTAAACTGGAAGAGATTACCGTTCATGTTTCCAGGAGTAAGAGTGAGGACCCTTGTTAACGATCTGTTCAATGAGTCTTTCATACTCTCTTCTGACTCTTCTGGGAGCATTCGCTTTCAGTTTCCAACTTGTCCCTGATTCCTTCAGATAATCCTGATCGATCTCAATCCAGTCATCAAACCACTTCGGTTTCTTAACCTCCACAATGCACCTCCGAAAGAGGACCATAGAGACAACAAAATACGTTGTTGAGTGGCAGCGCGTTTGCTTCCCGAAAAACTCTCTGTCTCCATGAAACTTGAGGTGAGTAGGTCAACGAACTCTGGTCTATGCTCTATCAATCTTAACATATTGTTTTCTTCATACACAATAAAATGAGGAATAGCTGCTTGTTGGTTTCACTCTCTTGACGTCTTGACCTTGATCGTCTTGCCGGCCAAATAACCCGTCGAGAAGGCCGCCTGGAGATTGTAGCCTCCCGTCTCGCCATCGAAATCCAGAACTTCTCCCGAAAAGAAGAGATTGGCAACAAGTCTAGATTCCATTGTCTTAGGATTGACTTCTGATAAGGAGACTCCTCCTCTTGTAACCATCGCCTGAGAAAAGTCTCCGATTGATTCTATAACGAAACTTGACTCGAAGAGGTTTTTAATCAACGCCTTTCTCTCCTCTTTTTTCAGTTCTGAACATGATCTTTGAGCGACCCCTGAGATTTCCACGATCTTCGTGAGGAGTCTGTCGGGGATGTCCAGCAAGGAATTCAGAGCAGTCTTTACAAGCTTCTTGCCTTCGTTGGTGAAGAGCTCGATAAGTTTGGCTTCTAGTTTCTCACGTGGGAGACCGCTAATGTTCAACTTTATGATGTCTTCGGGTTCCGCTTCTCTGGAAAGATGGAGAATTGCCGGCCCCGAAAAACCCTCATGGGTGAAGAGAAGGTCTTCACTCCGACCGGTTAACTTCTTCTGATTTCTCCACAACGTGACCTCGGCTTCTTTCATAGAGATTCCAGCCAGGTCTGAGAAAAAGAAATCCTTTATCGAGACTGACGTAAGCGCAGGCCTGGGCGGGACAATGCTGTGGCCAAGCATTTCCGCCAAAAGGAAGCCGTCCCCAGAAGAGCCCGTCTCTTGATAGCTCTTTCCTCCTGAGGCGATCACCAGATAATCTGCGTTGATCTCACCGGCTTGAGTGCTGAGCCTAAACCGACCTGAAGGCGTGAGTTCGATTCCCTTTGCTCCGCAGCCGTACCTAATCTGTATTCCCTGTTTCTCGCACTCGCCGAGAAGCACTTCAAGAACATCTCTTGCGGAGTATGTGGCTGGAAAGACCTTTCCATCCTCCCTGCTGAAAAGCTGTAGCCCTCTCTGTTCGAAGAAATCTCTCAATCTATCTGAATCAAAGGCCATCAATGAAGGTTTCAAAAATCTTCCCGCTCCAAAATATCTCTTGAGCATGGCAGCTGTTGGTTCATCATTTGTCAAGTTGCATTGTCCTCCGCCGGAGAGCAGAAGCTTCTTTCCCGGGGAACTTGTCTTCTCAATAATAGTCACGTTTCTTCCCATCGTAGTGCAGCTTATCCCCGCGAAGAGTCCGGCGGGGCCGGCTCCAATTATCACTACATCTCTCATAATTCTTCCTCCTGTTTTGCCGTTCGATTTCGAGGAAAATCGAAAATCGAGTTAAAGGACATTACTCGTGATCACTTTCTTCTGAAAAGCGACATGATCTTTGATGAGATTGCTCTAATCTCACTCTTCGCACTAATGAAGAACAAAGAGAAGAAAAGCCCATTTCCCAGAAGCAGCCAGAGTGTCGTGCCTGTTTTGAACCTCAGAAGAAGAACGACAAGATAAACCGCAATTGAGAATCCAACAAGCTTAATAATTCGTTTGTAGGGCATGAAGTTCAGGCCCTCTCTTCTAATGAGCAGAACATAGATGATTGTGGCATTGAGGACCACAATCGAAGTGCTTGCAGCGATTCCCGCGTGACCAAAAGGTTCAAGCATAAGCCAGTCAAAAAAAGCATTCAAAAAGATTGAGAACACAGATACCATGGTAATCGCCTTCAATCTCTTTCTTGCCGTGAAATAGCTCGAGCAAGTATGGGAGATCGGGGAAAGCACTATTAGCGCTCCATAACCGATAAGAGCCATGCTCACAAGGCTTGTGGAATTCGAGTCAAACTCCCCTCGCTGGTAGATTATCCTCACAAGAGGCTCGGCCATCATGATAATCCAGGCCGCGAGAGGAAGAGATATATTCAGAGAAGTTGTAACGGTCTTCCTCAGTCGCTCTTTCACTCTTTCTTTGTCGTCTGCGACTATGAGCTCTGATAGCTCGGTGTATGCAGTCATTTGAAAGGCAGATATCGTGAAAGTGATCAATCCGAGAAGCGTGTGCGCATACTGTAAAGAAGCAACCCGGCCAGGCGGAAGGAGCGAAACGAAAGCCTTGTCCACCATGTTGTTTATCACACCCAGACTTCCGGAAAAAATTAGCGGAAGGCTAAGATACAGTGTTTCCACAATCGATGTTCCCCTACCAATCCTGAGAGTGAACAGCTCTCTTGATTGAAGCAGGTAAGCCAACACAGTAATCGCGTTTCCAAGTATCCAGGCCAGTATGTATGATGCTTCAGAAAGAAACGGGGCGGTGAAAAATATGACCGGAATCGCAACAACGTTGAAGAATAGCTGTGAAATACCGTATTGGATGAACCTTCTGTTCGATTTCAGAATCGCGCCCAGTATGCTCTCAATTCCGCCAATCAATGGGTAGATAGACAGATATCTCAGCTTTCTGGCTGCATAGGCCACCACTTCGCCGGAAAAGCCGGGAGCGAAAAGCTTTATAACTAGTTCAGGAATAAGAAGAAAGACAACTCCCATCGTCAGAAATACGAGTGAACCAGAAATGAGAACAGCTCCCGCATATCTCTTTGATCTTTCCGGGTCTTCCTTTCTGATTGAATGATATACCGGGACGAAAATGGCCGCAAGTGCTCCTGCAATTATCCCGGAAAGCGTTGTAGCCGGAGTCATAGCGACGAATACTGCATCTAGATTTGCAGACGTTCCAAACAATCCGGCGACGAGCATCTCTCTGAAAAAACCCATACCCTTCGACAAAATCGAAAAGGTAAGAATCGCTATAGTGCCTGCCGCGACCGAAGTTGACCTAGGAATCCTTTTCATCACGCCTCCTGTTCCTCACAGTATAATTTACCACACGTCCGATCTCTCTTTAGCCCCTACAATGGTAAACTAAATAATGGTGATGTCAATGCGGAGATTGATTTTCTTCTCTGTCACTTTGTGTATTCTGCTCTTTGCAGGATGCACCGGACCTTTTCATGCTGTACCGCTACGAGAAGCTCTCTCTCTGCTTCCAGGAGACAACTCTTTTCAGTTGGCCAAAGGCATAACAGCATATTTCAACGATGTCCAGAAAGAAAAAGTCGTCTCTTACGAATTGCAGTCAATTTCTGAAAGGACGACACTGATCTTTTTTCATGAAAGTGATCCGGAAGTTCCCGGGCCGCTTTTCGAGCTCTCCCACTCGGAGCTTGGAGTAGGTGAAGGTCAGCTCTTGATGGTTCAGCCGATTCTCAGCACCACTTCCTTTCTACCTGTGGAAACGGAGTTTCAGTCTCAGTGCAGCAGAGATTCCCTTTCCACGCTCGTCAGGTTTACCAGGCTTCCCTACTGCCTGTTGATTTCAAGAGCAGACGCTCTTTACTCTGCTGAACATCTTCCAGGAAAGTTTCTTCTTGAAGGTGACCTACTGTATCACATCGGCCCGAACTGGATACCCTCCCACTCCGCATTATATCTGGGGGTTGATCAAGAGACAGCCATGACCGATGGGAATCTCGGGTTCAACGACGGCGTTACCTTCGGAGAGTCTTATCCCTTTTTGACTCATGGATACAATTTAATCGAAGAGGGTGTATTCGTCTTCCCGAATACTCTTCAGAATGATACGTATGTGAGTCTCTTCAAGTACGATACTTACGAATCACGATGGCTGAAATACTGGTCTACGAGCTTTTCCGGGGCGCGAAGGTATGCAGGAGAGATCACTCCCCAAGAACGGCGAAAAATTTCGAGATTCATCTTTGAAGTGGCAGGAAAGGGTGCGCTCTGGTCGGTCGGATTTGCCTGGTCCGGTTACTGGGATCTTCCCTTCACCGAAAGAGATCTTTACTCCTGCGTGGGGATTGTCGAAAAAGCCTACGAAAGCGCGGGCAAAAACATTGTCCCATTCTGGGAGGACATGTTCTACCTGAATTCCTTCGAGCAATTCTCAAGGACGATTCCGGTTCCCGAGATTACTGCCGGAATTGGAGAGACGATTGAGTTCAGGGTAAACTCGCTTCTTGCAGAGTGGAACTACATCGCGTACGATAAATGGTCGTTCTCGGATCATGCATGGATTTGGAAGTCTACAAATGGAGTCGAACTGGAGACGACTTCCGGTACCCTGACAAAAAAAGATGATCACTGCGTCTTCTGCTGGACGCCTGAAATGAAAGGAGACTATCCAGTCACGTTCAGATTCTTCGGGGAGTTTGAAAATCGAACCGTCGAAAAGACCCATACCCTGACTATTCACGTCGTCGAGAAGACTTCTTAGATCGGTCCCTCCCAGCCAAAGACGGAAAGGTCCACTGAATCGCTTTCATCGAAGTCGATCCCCTCTCTTTCGAGGATTGCCTTCTGAAGGGAGTAGCCGTTCGGATCCCTTATGCTTATTCTTCCTCGTGCATTTATCACTCTCTGCCATGGAATAGTCCCATCTGAAACTCCCGCCATGGCGTATCCAACCATCCTTGCAGAGCATCCACCCACCAGCGCGGCAATCTGGCCGTAGGTCGCAACTCTTCCCGATGGAATCCTTCTTACCATGTCGTAGATTCTTCTGTAGACCGAGACTCTCTCGTTTTCCATATACATCACCTCGATGATTTTACTATACGGAGAGCTAATCTACATGTTAACGGCATCTCCCATTATGCGGTTTTACTTCGTGATATAATTCGATTTAAATGCAGAAGCCCCATAAGGAGGTAGTTCGAATGGAGGAGCTGAGCACCAGATACAATCCTTCTGACCTTGAGGAGAAGTGGTACTCTCGTTGGAAGGAAGGCGGCTATTTCGAACCAAGAGGAACGGGTGAACCATTTACGATAATGATTCCACCTCCAAATATCACAGCCCCCCTTCACATGGGACACGCCCTGAATCTCGTTATTCAGGACATTATAATCCGCTTCAAGAGAATGAAAGGATTCAAGGCACTGTGGGTTCCCGGTGAGGATCACGCAGGTATCGCGACTCAGAACGCTGTCGAGAAGGACCTCGCCAAAAAGGGAACGAATCGCGAAGAACTGGGTAGAGAGAAGTTCCTCGAGGCTACCTGGAACTGGACTGCTGAATACAGACAGCGAATCCGCGAGCAGATAGAAGCAATGGGCTGCTCGGTTGACTGGTCCAGGGAGAGATTCACTATGGATGACGGACTGAGCGAAGCCGTAAGAAAGTCCTTTGTAGATCTCTACAAGCAAGGGCTTATTTACCGTGGAAAATACATAGTGAACTGGTGTCCGAGATGTGCTACTGTTCTGTCCGACGAAGAAGTCGAGCATGAAGATGAAAAGGGAGCCTTCTATCATATAAAGTACCCTATAAAGGGTAGCGAAGAATACGTTGTAATCGCAACTACTCGGCCCGAGACAATGCTTGCGGATACGGCAGTCGCGGTCTACCCTTCCGACGAACGATATGAGGGTCTTGCAGGCAATACGGTTATTCTGCCGCTAATGAACAGAGAGATTCCGATAATTCAGGACAGGTATGTAGATCCATCCTTTGGAACCGGAGCCCTAAAGGTAACACCGGCTCACGATCCCAATGATTTTCAGATAGGCCTACGACATGGTCTGGAAGTGATCGAGGTAATCGATAAAGATGCAAGGATTAACGAGAATGGCGGGAAGTATAGAGGTCTCGACAGATACGAAGCGAGGAAACAGGTCGTCAAAGATCTCGAGAAACAGGGCTTCCTGATAAAAGTCGAACCCATGGTGCATGCCGTCGGAAGATGTTATCGCTGCGAGACCATAGTTGAGCCCTCTCTTTCCGATCAATGGTATGTCAAAGTTGGGCCGCTTGCAAAAAGGGCTATAGAGGCTGTCGAGCAAGGAAACGTAGTCTTCTTTCCCGAAACTTGGAAGAAGGTCTATTTGAACTGGATGCACGAAATTCGCGACTGGTGTATCTCGCGCCAGTTGTGGTGGGGCCACAGGGTTCCCGTATGGTATTGTGATGATTGCAACGAGATAATAGTTGAAGAACATGATCCCGAATTCTGTCCCAGGTGCGGCTCCAGAAAGCTGAGACAGGATGAAGATGTTCTGGATACCTGGTTCTCTTCACAGCTGTGGCCATTTACCACTCTGGGCTGGCCAGAAAAGACATCCGATCTGAAAGCTTTTTATCCAACGAGTGTTCTGGTAACGGCCTTCGATATCATCTTCTTCTGGGTGGCAAGGATGATAATGGCCGGGTACCACTTCATGGGAGATAAGCCTTTTGATCATGTCTACATCACTCGTTTAATCAGAGACAAAAACGGAAGAAAGATGTCAAAGTCACTGGGAAACGGCATCGACCCACTTGATGTAATAGAGGAACACGGTACGGATGCCATGCGTTTCACACTTGCCATTCTTGCGGCCCAGAATCACGATATCAAACTCGATGTAAGATTCTTCGATACTTACAAGAAGTTCGCCAACAAGATCTGGAACGCCTCGAGGTTTGTCCTCCTTAACATGGAGGGTTTCGAAAAGATGGAGATCGATGAAACGAAGCTAGCTGTGGAGGACCGCTGGATAATGTCCCGATTGGCGAAGTCTGTGTCGGCAGTGGAAAGGTCAATTGACGTCTATGATTTCCCGACAGCCTCCAAGACCATCTATTCCTTCTTCTGGAATGAGTTCTGCGATTGGTACATTGAAAGTATCAAACCGAGACTGAACAGGGGAGGCGAAGATCGAACTGTAGCGCAGAATGTTCTAATTACGACTCTAGACGCCTCTTTGAGAATGCTTCATCCCTTCATGCCGTATATAACCGAAGAACTCTGGCAGAGACTCCCTGGTTCCGAAGGCTTGCTGATCTCTTCTGAATGGCCGGATTTCGATGAGTCGGATTTCGACGATGCTTCCGAAGACGAGTTCTCGAGGATCATGGAGATAGTGAGAGGAATCAGAAACGTTAAGGCGGAGATGAATATTCCTCCCTCTTCGAAGACCGATGTCTACTGTCTCGGAAGAGAGATTGATTCAGAAGTCCTGAAGCTTGTATCTCATCTATCGAATTCAAATGAGATTGGCCGGAGAGATGAAAAGACCTCGGGAAGCGTTTCAGCCTGGGCAGATACTGAAAATACGCTTTATGTAGTATTGGGTGAGATTGACACCGAGGCTGAAATCCAGAGATTACAGGGAAAACTCGAGAAGGAGAGAAACGATCTTAACCGAACCAAATCGAAGCTTGAAAACAAGAGCTTTGTCGACAATGCTCCCGAAGAAGTTGTGAATGAGAACAGAGAAAGACTTTCGATAAGTCAAGACAACATTCTCAGGATCGAGAAGATTATCGAAGATCTAAGATGAAAACATACTCAGAAGCTATCCATTATCTATACAATTCGAGACCTTATGGAAAGATCAAGTATGGTATATACAGAATCAGAGAGCTTCTGGAACTTCTCGGGAATCCCCAAGAATCATATCCTATAGTGCATATAACTGGCACAAACGGAAAGGGAAGCGTTGCCGAAATTACGAGATCGATCCTAACGTCTCATGGTTTTAAGACCGGGCTGAATATCTCGCCTCACATCACGACTTTCAGAGAAAGGATCCAGGTCGACGGACGCGATATTTCCGAAGAAGATGTCTGTAAAACTCTTAGAAAACTCCAGCCTTTTCTCGCGAAGATGGACAGAAAGGGAGAGGAGTATGCCCCCAGTTTCTTTGAAGTAGTGACTGTAATGAGCTTCTTGCATTTTAAAGAACAGAAGTGCGACGCCGTAGTCCTCGAGGTCGGGCTTGGAGGTAGATTCGATGCAAGCAATGTTATTGCTTCCTCCCTTGTTTCTGTAATTACCAGCGTTGGATTGGATCACACTGCAATTCTCGGCGATTCCGAAGAAAAGATAGCAAGAGAGAAATCGGGAATCATCAAGGTCAATAGCCCGGTAGTATCTGGAATCACGAGACCGGCGATTAGGAGAATTGTTTCCGAAACGGCCGGAAGACTGGATGCTCCAACCTTCTTCTACCAGAGGGATTTCGACGCGTACGGAAGAGAGTACGCTATAAATAACAACACTTTCGACTATCGTGGAGACAAGACGATTCGAAATCTTCGGATCAGACTCAATGGAGAGCACCAGATTGCAAACGCGGCCATTGCAATAAAGACCACGGAAATTGGACTGGAAAAAATGGGCAATGAAGTGGATGAGAGGTGCTTGAGAGAAGCTTTGGTAAATGTCCGCTGGCCCGGGAGATTCGAGGTCTTCAGTATAAACTCGAAAACTGTTGTGCTTGACGGCGCCCATAATCCCGAGGCCGCTAAAGTTCTCAGAAAGACTGTGGAGAGGTATTTTCCCAAAGAAAAGGTTACGCTTCTTTTTGGAAGCCTGGACGATAAGGATTATGAGAGCAACATCAGAACGCTTTCGAAGATCACAGACAGAGTTGTCGTATGCAGAGTGCCAAATCACAGAAGCGTTCATCCCGAAAGAGTAGCCGATACGTGGAGAAAGTATTGTTCATTCGTGGATCTCGTCGAGTCTCACGAGGCAGCTTTTGAGACGGCTCTAAGTACTTCGGAAAAGATTCTCGTTTGTGGTTCTCTCTATCTCGTTAGCGAGATAAGAAACAGCCTGACTGGAGTGAAGGAAAGTGCTGGAAGGCATTGAGGGACGGGTAAAGGAGATAAGGGAATCTGAAGTTGTAGTGCAGGTGGGGGGTCTGTTTTTCAGACTTAACTGCACTCCGAATACTATCGGGAAGCTTACAGTGGAGAAGGAGTTCTACTTTCTAACATTCATGGCCTACTCACAGGACAGACCGCCAGAACTATATGGTTTCATCGACAATGAAGAGAAAGAGCTGTTCAACATCTTGCTGAAGGCCAGCAAAATAGGTCCGAAATCCGCCATGAAGATCTTGTCTTCCGCTTCTCCTTCGAGAATAAAACACATAATTTCCTCGAAAAACGTAGCCGAGCTATCTTCACTTCCGGGAATTGGGAAGAAGACCGCCGAGAGAATGATAGTTGAGATAGCCTCTTTAATAGAAACATCGGAAATAGAAAGTGGAGATGAAGTGCCAGCCGTACAGCGTTCCCACGGTGAAGAGGCAATGGTCGCACTGACATCCCTCGGTTTCGATGAAAACCAGGCCAGGAAGGTCGTTGTCAAGATCTTGAAAGAGAACAAAGAGATTGATACCCAGGAGTTGCTCAAGAGGGCCCTCAAAGAAATAAGAAAGTAGGACGTGCAGCGAAACACTTGAGGAACCTTATGGCACTGCGTAAGAGAACCTGCTTTGGCGGCAGAGAGTCTTTATGGCAGAGCGATTCGAAGAGAAATAACGGTAAGTCTCTTCGAGCGAAGTATCTCATATAAATGTCCAGAAGTCCCTTCACCCATTGAAAGACGCTTTATTCTGAAGCGCCTGAGGGCCACCGGTAATTTCTTCTGAGCTGAAGAAATCGATTGTCTTCTCGATTGAAAACAACTGACTGCATGGTGTAAAATTGTTCACCATTACGATTGAAAGGAGTTGATCTGGTGCTCTTCGAACTTGATTCTTCGTACAAACCTCAGGGCGACCAACCGCAGGCTATCGAAAAACTGATCGAAGGACTCCAAAGCGGCGACAGATTTCAGACTCTCCTGGGAGTTACCGGCTCGGGAAAGACTTTCACGATGGCAAACCTAATAAGCTCCCTTCAACGACCGGCCATAGTCATTTCTCCAAACAAGACCCTCGTTGCTCAACTGTACAGAGAGTTCAAGACTTTCTTTCCGAAAAACAAAGTAGAACTTTTCATAAGCTATTACGACTATTACATGCCCGAATCGTACATACCATCCAAGGACCTCTTTATTGAAAAGGAAGCCGAGATAAACGAAACACTGGAAAGGATGAGAATCTCTACTCTGAAGTCCGTTCTGACCAGAAACGACACCGTCGTCCTTGCAAGCGTCTCCGCAATCTATGCGAGCGGTGATCCGAGAGACTTTGCAACGATGAATATCCATATCGAACGCGGAAATACATTTAACCGAAAGGAGCTCGCCCTTCGGCTGGCAAACATTCAATACAATCGTTCCGAAGACATCTACGTGGGAGGAGTATTTCACGTTAAAGGAGAGATCTTTGAAATCTTCCCCCCATACGAGGATTTTGGAATAAGGCTCTACTTCTTTGATGATGAGATAGAAAGGATTGTCACCTTCGATCCAATCAACAGAAAGACGATAGAAGAGCTCGATATGGTGACTATATATCCTGCAAAGGAATTCGTTACAACTCAGGAAAAGATTTCCGGAGCTATGAGGAATATAGAGAGCGAACTTGAAGAGAGGATCAAGCAGCTTGAAAGAGAGGGGAAATATCTCGAAGCTCAGAGATTGAAGCAGCGTACGACATACGATATGGAGATGCTTTCGAGCGTTGGTTACTGCTCGGGAATCGAGAACTACTCGAGGTTTTTCGATGGTCGAATGCCAGGAGAGAGACCGTACACCCTGCTCGATTACTTTGATAGAGAAAAGTTCATTACATTCATTGACGAGTCTCATATCGGAGTCCCTCAACTGGGGGCCATGTACAGGGGAGACTACTCGAGAAAGAAGAACCTCGTTGACTACGGCTTCAGGCTGCCCGCTGCCTTTGACAATCGTCCTTTAAGATTTGAAGAGTTTCTCAGCACCGTAGGTCAGATAATATTCGTCTCTGCAACTCCTGGAAACTTTGAGGTCGAACATTCTTCGAGAGTAATCGACCAGGTTATAAGGCCGACGGGTCTCATTGACCCCGAAGTTATAGTTCATCCAACCGAGAGTCAGGTCGACGACTTCATAGAAAGGATGAGAACAGTCAAGAAGAGAAATGAACGAGCATTGGTCACTGTCTTGACGAAAAAGGCGGCAGAAATGCTTTCGGACTATTTGAACGAAATCGGGATTAAGGCGGAGTATCTTCATTCCGAGCTCGATGCAATCGAGAGAGTCGAGGTATTGAGGAAACTTAGAGACGGAACTGTGGAGGTTGTGGTAGGGGTGAACCTTTTGAGAGAGGGGCTCGATCTTCCCGAAGTCTCTCTGGTTGCGATAATGGATGCCGACAAAGAGGGTTTTCTACGCTCGGAGACTACTCTGGTTCAAACAATTGGAAGGGCTGCCAGAAACATCAACGGTCAGGTAATTCTGTACGGCGATACTGTAACCGGCTCTATGAAGAGGGCAATAGATGAGACCAACAGAAGAAGACTAAAGCAACTAATCTACAACAAAGAGCATAATATCACTCCCGAAACAATAGTGAAGCCGCTATACAGAAATATCTTCGAAGAGTTTGCCGGAGAAGATCTCAATAAAGAGCGGGAAGATAAGGCTAGAGCAACTTACCTGGAGGGTGTCCTTGCACTTAAGGAGTCTCTCGATTACGACGATTACGTTGCACTTCTCAACGAAGAGATGATAAGGGCCGCAGGGGAGCTCAGGTTTGAAGACGCGGCTATCCTGAGAGATGAGATGCACAGCCTAAAAAAGAAGAGACAAAACATATAGAAGTCTCTAAATCAGGAATCAATCGTTTCAATACCGTTGTAGATCGACATTACTTTTCTGATATCACCGATAACCAGCTCCTTTGCGGCGGTTACCGAGAGATCAATTGCCCTGCTTACCCTTTCGTATTCATCGTTGCTGAATTTGCCGAGTACGTAGTCTACCATATCTCCGTATTCAGGCAGTGGTCCCACTCCAATTCTTATTCGGGGAAAGTCTTTTGTGCCGATCTCCGAAATTACCGACTTCAACCCATTGTGTCCACCGTCTGAACCACTTTCTCTGATTCGTATTCTTCCAAGGGGTATCCATACGTCGTCATAAACTAGTACGAGAGTGTCGCCATCGGAGAAGTTGAGATCCTTCAGCATCATCCTGACGGCAACGCCGCTGAGGTTCATGAAAGTGAGAGGCTTCGCCACATAGAGTTTCTCTTCACCCTCAAGAAGATAGGCTTCGTAGATCCTCTTCTGAATGGTTTTTCTGAGGCCTAGCTTGATCATCTCGTCTACGAAGAGAAAACCCACGTTATGTCTCGTGAGCGCATAACGTGGGCCAGGATTTCCCAGTCCGACAAAAAGGAACACCCTCTATTCCTCTTCTTCCTCTTCTTTCTTTCCCTTGTTTATTACTTCAGGCTCGACATCTTCTTCAAGCTCTTCAACCTCTTCCTCTTCAACTTCCTTAGCTGCTCTTGGAAGAGCAATGAGCATGATCGCGTCTTCATCGTCAAGCAATGGCTTTATACCTTCGGGAATCTCCAGATCTCCAACCCTGAGAACGTGACCAACATCAAAGGAACTTACATCCACAACTATCTCTTCCACAATATCCTTTGGAAGAACGGAGACAGGAAGTTCATTGATAATATGGTCGACGATTCCTCCCTTTTCAACTCCGATTGGCGTGCCCTTCAACTTGATTGGAATATGAAGCTCCATTTTGTGACCGCTGGAAGGAATGAAAAAGTCGAGATGCATAACCGAGTCGGTAACCTTGTCTCTCTGAACTCCCTTGAGAAAGGCGCGGTACTCCTTGCCATCAAGAGAAAGAACTATTGAAGTCGTCTCTGCAACCCTGTTCATGATTCTCAAGACCTCGACCTTATCCAGACTTATGGAAATCGTTTCCATTTCTGGTCCGTAAACCACTGCAGGGATCCTGCCTTGATTTACCAGGATTTTCGCTTTCGTTTCACCGTTGCGCGGTTCAGCAACGAGATTTATTTCGTGCATTTGTTTCCCTCCTCTATCTGAACAAAATACTCACCGAAAGATTTTTCCTGACACGGGTTAATGCTTCCGCCAATAACGGAGCAATAGACAACACCATTATGTTGTCAGGAAGATCTTCATGATATATCGTGTCAGTAATGAAGACCTTCTCAATCTCCGACTCCGCAATTATCTTTGTCGCCTCGCCGGAGAGGACGCCATGGGTGGCACAGGCATAGATCTTCTTCGCACCGTTGGATTTTAGCATCTTTGCTGCCTCAACCAGTGAACGGCCGGTGTCAATTATATCATCAAAGATTATTGCTGTCTTTCCCTCGACATCGCCTATTATGTGTACCATTTCGGCAACGTTGTCCTTTGGTCTTCTCTTGTCTAGAATAGCAAGAGGAACACCGAGTTTCGCCGCAAACTTGCTCGCCCGCTTCACTCCTCCGATGTCAGGGGAAATGACCGCCATTTTTTCTCTGTCGAACCGCCCCTGGTTGAAGAACCTGAAAAAGGCGGGGAAAGACCACAGATTATCGACGGGAATATCGAAGAACCCCTGTATTTGCTCGGCATGCAAATCTATGGTGATTAGTCTGCTCGCTCCTGAAGTCGTGAGAAGATTCGCCACCAGTTTTGCAGTAATTGGATCGCGGCCTCTTGCCTTTCGATCCTGACGTGCGTAACCATAGTATGGGATTACGGCGGCAATTGAATGGGCTGAAGCTCTTCTAAAGGCATCGATCATTATGAGTAGCTCCATGAGGTTCTCGTTGGCCGGGCTACATGTGGACTGAATTATAAAGATATCGTGGCCCCTGACCGTCTCGTCAATCTTCAAATTTATCTCGCCGTCGGAAAACCTCTTTGTTCTGCAATCTCCAAGCCTAATTCCAAGATGTTGCGAGATCTTCTCTGCCAAAGGTAGGCTCGCAGAACCGGCGAATACTTTCATCTCGTTTGTCTGGTAAGGCATCAGCTTTTCTCCTCCTGCCCATTATTATTTGAGAATCTTCCTTCTTTTACGACTTGCCTCGCTCTACCAAACGCAAGTGAGTTGGGCGGGACATCTTCGGTAATCGCAGAACCTGCTGCTATCACAGAGTTCTCACCGATCTTCACCGGGGCAACTAAAGCTGTGTTACTGCCGATAAACGCTCTATCACTGATCTCGGTCTTGTGTTTGTTCTTGCCGTCGTAATTGCAGGTTATTGTACCCGCTCCGATGTTCACATCTTCCCCAACATTCGTGTCACCCAGATAGGTCAAATGCTGCGCCTTTGATCTTCTTCCAAGGACGGTCTTCTTCAATTCCACAAAGTTGCCGACGTGAGCATCGTTCATAACTACTGCCCCCGGTCTGAGTCTGGAAAGCGGACCGACTCTTGCTCCTGAACGTACATCCGCCGAGGAAACCTCGGATCTTACGATTTCCACATTGTCTTCTATTTTCGAGTTCTCGATTCTCGTCATCGGACCAATCAGACAACCTTCGCCGATGGTGGTCCTTCCGGTTATGAAAACCATAGGTTCAATTACGGTGTCAATACCGATCTGAACTTCAGGTCCAATGTAACAGGTGGAGGGATCAACCAGAGTTACACCGTTCTTCATGAGCTCCTCATTTATCCTTCTCTGAGCTATCGAATTTATTTCGGCCAGTTGAATCCTGTCATTCACGCCAAGGACTTCCCTTGCATCTTCGACAATGATCGTATCGGCTTTCTCTGCCATAGCTACGGTGTCTGTCAGGTAGTACTCCTTCTGATCATTGTTGTTCGACAGTCTGCTGATTGCCGACCTTAGGAAGCTTCCTCTGAAAGCGTAAATTGCGGAGTTGACTTCGTTGATCTTTCTCGTCTCTGAGTCTGCATCTCTGTGTTCTACAATCTTCACCCTGTTTCCATCTTTGACGACCCTTCCGTATCCTGTCGGATCGGATGGTTTCATAGTCAAGAAGACGACATCAAGATCTCTTTCACCCCTAGCAAAGACAAGTTCTTTAAGTGTCGAGGGCCGTACCAAAGGTTCGTCTCCAGCAATAACGACTATCTCTTCGTCGTCCAGATAGTCGACGGCGGTCATGACCGCGTGGCCCGTTCCAAGCTGGGGATTCTGCCTCACTGAGATGATGTCTTCATCGAGAATATCTTCGACCATCGAGGCTTCGTATCCGGTTACAACGACTATTCTGTCGGCACCGGCCTTTCTAAGAGCCGATACAACCCAATTGACCATAGGCACGTCGAGAATTCTATGTATGACTTTAGGATACTTCGATTTCATCCTAGTGCCCTGACCAGCGGCAAGAACTATTCCGGTCATCTATATTACCCCCTTAGAGGTTACTGACGTTCCCAATTACGGCACAATTATATAGCACTATCAGAGAAAAAGGCGGCGCTGCCGCGAAAGAGATTCTCTCCGTCAAGACTCTCTTATTCGAAGAGGGCGGAGACTTCTTTGAGATTCTTGATTATCTCTATATTCTGTGGACAGAGCTCTTCGCACCGTCCGCACTCAACACAGCGGGACGCTCTGTTCTCCTCCTTGACAAATCTCAAGTAGACCTTCTTCTGATCCTCGATGTTGTCAAACATGAAGGCGTCGTTAAAAAAGTCGAAGGAGGTGGGAATCGCTACGCCACTCGGGCATGGCATGCAATAACTGCAGCCCGTGCAGTTGACCTTTATTCTCCTTATGTACTCCGCTTTAACCCTTTCAACCGTTGCCAGTTCAGAAGGAGTCAAGGAATCTGGAGCAGCTTCTCTGGCCGTTTCAATGTTTTCTCTCACCTGATCCATAGTCGACATCCCACTCAGAACAACACCCACTCTTGGATCATTCCATACCCATCTAAGCGCCCAGGCTGCAGGGGTTCTCTGAATTTCGGCGGACTGCCAGATTTGGCGAATATCCTTTCGAACATTGTTGGCCAGTTTTCCTCCCCGTAGGGGTTCCATAACCGCTATCCCGATTCCCCTATCTGACGCGTATCCCAAACCCTCAACGCCGGCTTGATTCTCTGTATCGAGGAAATTATATTGTATCTGGCAGAACTCCCAATCGTAAGAATCAATTATCTCTTTGAAGACATCAAGAGTATCGTGAAATGAGAAACCGATGTGTCGGATCCGGCCACTTGAGAGAGCAGAATCCATGAAGTCGAAGATATCGTGTTCCTTTAGATTCTTCCAGAATCTTCGGTTCAGAGAATGGATCAGATAGAAGTCGATCACGTCGGTTCTCAATCTCTTCAGCTGCTCATTCAGATAATAATCCATATCTTCGCGACTCTTGATTAGCCAGCTAGGAAGCTTAGTAGCAAGTTTTACTTTATCTCTATAGCCTTCCTGAAGAGCAAGACCAACGAATGGTTCGCTCTGGCCATTATGGTATCCCCAAGCAGTGTCTACGTAATCGACGCCATTATCCACTGCAAATCTCAGCATCTTCTTAGCTTCGTCAACATCTATTGACTGATCGTCGAGTGTGGGCAGCCTCATGCAACCAAAACCCAGTGCAGATACTTTCTCTTTGGTCTTTCCCATGTCTCTGCGAATCATCGCGATACCTCCGAAAGGTTATTTGAAGACTAAAGTGAGTACACTCTATTCTACAATATCTGCTCCTGGTTTTGAATTTGACAGGTCTCTCGCTAGTCCAGAGGGTCGTAAATCCTCTTTTCTCCCTCCAGAGCCCTGATCTTCGAAATCTCTTGAGTGACCTCTAGCGTACCGGCGTACTTTCCTTCTTCATCTCTGAGAGCGAAATACCTTATGTGAACCATCTTCGGCCCCAAACTGAGCCAGAATTCTGCAACGTCTCTCTTTGCTTCCTTGAAGTCGGAGAGAATCTTTTCAACTACGTGAGCGCTCTTCTGAGGATGACAGTTCTGCACTTTCCTGCCGATTATGGCTCTCGTTCTGACGAAGGCTCTTTCCTTTCCCTCGCTGAAATAACGCACGACGTCGTTTTCATCAACGAAGGTGATGTCGAAAGGCAGGTTGTTCATAAGTAGCTTAAGCTGTTCTAGTTTGAGGAAACCGCTTCCGAGATTCAAAACGTCTCTTGAAGTCTCGGCTTCAGGTTCACTTGCCGAAGAAGAGAAGGGCATCGGTTCAAACGCGAAATATCCGATTTCGTCGAACTGCGTTCTTATTTCCTCCCACTCCTCATGTGAAAGCAGTTTAAGTGATGAAGGGAACAGGATCTTGTGCTCCTTGTAGATGTGATTTGAGAAGATCTCGCCTATCGCTATTGCAAGCTCGTTTATTCTCTTGAAATCGCCTCCAACACTCGTAGACTCCTTCTTAAGAGCCTTTCTCAACTCTCTTACGTCGTCGTGTTCCTTCCACATTATCGCAGGAGGCTGAACCAGACCATGTCTCTCGAGGTAAGGAAAGAGCACGTTTTCCTCTTTCGAGAAATACAGATCTACAAGATCCAGGTAATCCAGGAGAGAGGAAAGCCGTTCAGCGGCTTCTTCAATGTCGCTATTGCTGCCGATCCTTCCGGCCAGATCCCTCAATTTCTTGGATTTGTTCAGCATGTCTCGATGCTCTTCAATCAGTATATGTAAGGGATGCCAGGGTTCAACGTTAATATCGTCCTCGTCCAACGCTTCCTTGAATACGTCTAGATGGATATTACACATGAGCTGTATGCTCTCTGCCGGCATGCCTTCTTCCACAAGCTTCTGCTCAACCTGAGCGATCTCTACCGGTGTAAGCTCTCTTACCACCTTCATGAAATCTTCCCTTATGCTCTCGATGCTATCGGGTTCTTCGTGAAGCCTCTTTATTAACCGTTTCAAGAACTCTTCTTTATTGAATAGCTCACTCATTTCTTCACCTCCATATCTTCTAAATGAATCGTATCTCTTCGTCAGAATTCCTTCAGTAACAAATGTTACGCGGTACCATTTTCCAGCGTATCGTGAAGAGCGGAAAGGTTGAAAAACTCAAGAGAGAAGAACCTTACTTGAAAGAGATGAGTTAACACACTCCTTAATGCGTACCGACAGTCTTTTTTTAATACAATACCTGGAAATACTGAAAATTGTAAAGACATATATTGAATTTGTGACTTGACATCTTGAATATTATTTAGTATATTATAAATATAAACAAGTTGATGTTTGAAAAGGCGGGTTTATTCGTTGAATACTAAAGAAAACATTGAAAAGAAAGCTGAAAAAAGAAAGTTGTTTGAAGAGAGTTGCACAAGATTGTACAGAGTAACACTGGGTTTGTAGATAAAACTCGAGAACAGAAGTTTCGACCTTTGCCGCAGCTCTAGTCATATGAGCCGTGTCATGTACGAAACCCCTGAAAAGAATTAGTCTCAGAAGCAACTGAAGCACTGTTTTCTTGAAGGCTCTCAGAAAGTGAAGAAATGCACCTGGTTGCATAGAAGTCACCCCGGAAGCTTCCAATGGAAGCACTTTCCTGCAACGGCCCCGAAAGGGGCCTTCTTTATACCTTGTCTCCAGAATTACAAAACTTGTATTGAGCGCAGTCCGAGGACGATATAAGAGAATAGGAACTTCAATCTTATCTGAGTTCTTGCTCTCCCGAATCAAATTATCTAACTAGTGCTCGAGCGAACCTTCGGAAGAGACTTCCATTCTGTGAGATCTGTCTCTGCATATGATGTACGTAATCTCATCCCACGTCATTTCCAGATTCTCTCTCACCGATTACTTTTGAGGCTCTCAGCCAGGCAGTTCTTTCTTCGCCAATCGGAACCTTATTACGATAGTCGTGCTTTGAAACGAACTCCTCTATTTCCTCCGTCAGTTGTCCATATTTCCTTTTCTGAATGACAGTTAACCATTCTTGCGTTGATTGGCCAACCTTTTTCAGAAGATATCTTGAATGATTGATACAGAAGATCGACCCCGATTCTTCATACTTCTTCCTTACTTCAAGGCTCTGGAGAAATCTGCTGAAGGCCGATAGATAGATCCTTTCGGTCTGATTGGCAATCGAACAGAGAACGCAGCTTCCAGCTCCCTGCTTCGCTTTCGTCCGAAAGATTGGTTCCTTTCTGACTCTCAGCCAGGCAAGCTGCTCGATTAAGAGCTCTCGAAAGACTATCGATACGGCCAGTGATCCGACATCTGATTTCTCTCTGGCAAGTTCAGTTATTCTTCTCAAATGGTCTGCGCAGAACCCATCTCTTTTCATCTCGAGACGTGCGTTCTCGTTGTGAAGAAGATTCGAGAAGGCGCCTATCACCCATCCATCTACGGATTTCTCCATAGAGCGGCAAACAGGACAATCATTACCCTCTTTGAGAAGCGCAATTACTTCGCTCTCAACAATGTTTTCGGCTTTCAATCAATCACCCATTCGGCGCTTATCTTCCAAGCCTTAGCAACCATGCGTCGGAGGGCCCCTGTATCTTTCGTTTGATGTCGCGATCTGAGGAAGCTGTCGTTCCTATAACAATCAGCTCGCGCTTCTCAGTTTCTCTAACTCTTGCCGCCGTCTCATTTTTCGATCCGCCAAGAGTCGATTCCCACTCAAGGTAACCGTCAGGCCCCAGCTTCACAATCCAGAGATCTCGCATACCTCTGTTCTCATGAGAGATGTCTCCGTCTGAAGACTCTGTGTAACCACAGACTGCGTATCCTCCATCTGCGGTCTCAATGATATCGAATCCTTCATCATCCTCGCTCCCGCCATATGTTCTGCTCCATTCGAGTCCACCATCAAATGAAAATTTGAGTACCCAAAGATCTTTGCCTCCCTTGTTTTCATTGACGTCGCCTCCAGTGGATTCTGTGAAGCCAGCCGCTATGTACCCGTCACTCACTTCTTTTGCTACGTTCGCTCTTTCATTATTCTGACCGCCAAGAAGATCTTGCCAGAGTATGTTCAGTTGCTGATCGAGTTTCATTATCCACAGATCCTCTCCCGTCGACCTGCCGAGGGTGTTCAGGTCACCGTCAGACGACTTCGAATACCCACAGACTATATAACCACCCTCTTTGGTCTGCATTCCGTAAAGCAATTCATCGTCTTCAGACCCACCGTAAGCTCTTATAAGCCCGGTAATCAGAGTACCATTGGAACTCATTATCGCCGTCCAGCCGTCTTTCGATCCATGGTAACCGCTGTCAACGAAATTGGAATCCGAAGAAGTCGTCATTCCCGTCACGACAAGTTTCTCGCCAACAGTCGTATTCACTGAAAATACCTTATCGTCTCCACTGCCTCCTAAATAAGTCTGCCATTTGAGCGAGCCGTCGTTGCTGGTCATGACTACATATCCATCCGTGCCGCCGTGATACGGATAACCGCCTCCAGAATAGACTATATCTCCAGAAACTGTCCAGCCGACGGAGACGTAACCGCCCGTTATGCTCACAGTATCGAGAAGATTCTCGTCTTTGCTGCCTCCAAAGGACAGCTGGGGTTCAACAGTATAGTTGCCAGACGCATACTGAAGGTAAGGCGCCCAGAAATCGCTGCCCCCCTTGTTTTCAAGAATTAGGGAGCTATCTGTCGAGCTTGAAGTAATTCCAATGACTATCTCGGAAGAGCTTTCTACTACCAGTCCTTTTCCAAGCTCTTCTCCCGAACCACCATAAGTCATTTCATTAACAAGTCTGGGTCTGTATACTGCCTTGATTGTAGTATTGTCTTCAATCGTAACGGCGATTTCAGCAGTCTCTCTCAATTCATTGTTTACCAGCCAGCCCTCAAAATCATAGCCGGGAACTAGCGGAGCCTTGACATTCACAGTTTGTCCCTTTCTGACTGAGAAACTGTAAGGAAGGTCTCTCTCTCTGGTCCCCACTTCAATCTTCTCGATCAGAGGAGTACAGGTCACCGTGACTGAGAACCGCCGGAAAATGCACCCGGAAAGGGCAAGCACAAGGACCAAAGACGTGACAAGGATCAGCATCCATCTCTTTTGCATTAGATCACCCCCGAAAATTATTCCTTCATACTAAGTATTGTATAACGGATGCACAAAATATTACAAAAGCTGCCGCTTACAAATAATGGCTATTGCAATTTCCGCCCTTTGTGATAACATAAATATCGACTAGAACAAGGTGGTGATATGGTGGAAGGAGAAAGTTGCATCAACTATCATGAATGCCCCGTCGTGAAAGCTTACGAACAAGGCAAGATCGATGGAGAATGGATAAGAATGTATTGTGAAGGTAACTGGAAAGAATGCGCAAGATTTCAACTAGACGAGATAATCGGCTACTCTCCTGATTTCGTTCTTCCCGACGGCAGTGTTGAAGAGAGATTGAGCAGATAATTGCCTGACCCCGTAGGTACACTATTAACGATACCATAAGAAGCTTTCTCTAAGGCTTCGCATTGAATTCGGATTGACTCGCTCCCTTTCTCTTGGAATTGAGTCGTGAAATAATGAAAGGAGCACCATTGAAAGCTTAGCGATTCCTCGATATAACGTCTTTCATTCGTTTTCGATAAGCCATTTTATTCATGTTCACGGTTTTCGAGAGTGGGATTTTGGAAAGTCGGCAGTTGTTGCCGTGCTAATTACTGCTTCCACCCTGCTTGCAGCAATTCCCATGATGAAGTCCGCAGGAGATGAGGCAGAATGAAGAGATTGCAGAAAAACACTCTGGTGAAGACAATCGTCGCATGGACTATCGCCCTTGTCTGGATTCTCCCGCTGATGGGTGTTGTAATGACAGCTATACGGCCCTTCAGTGAAGTAATAAATGGCTGGTGGAAATTCGAACCATTTAATGCAACTCTCTCCAATTTTTTCGGGGCGCTGAACCACCAAACTGCACCTTTGTATAAGGGAATGATAAACTCCTTGATTATCGCAATTCCTGCAACAATTGCTCCGTTGTTGCTTGCCACACTGGCGGGATATGGTGTCTCCAGATATGGCTTCCCTTTGAGGAAAACTTTTATCCTAACGGTTGTGCTTACTCTGGCCCTTCCACAACAGATGATAGCCATACCGATTTTTAGAATCATGAGCGGGCTGGGACTTGTGGATACTTATTTTGGCTTGATTCTGGTTCACACTGCATGGGGAGTACCATGGATAACCTTCTTCATGCGGAACTACTTCAAAACTCTTCCTGCCGACATGGAAGAGGCAGCGAGAATCGATGGAGCTGGAGATTTTGGGATCTTCTTTCGCGTTGTGCTCCCAAATGCATTTCCAGCCATCGCTTCGGCTTCAGCTCTTCAGTTTACCTGGGTTTGGAGCGATTTCTTCCTAGCACTCATCCTTGTCTATTCTCCCGGAAAATTGCTTGCGACTCAAAGAATTCCTTTGATGCGCGGCGTCTACCACGTAGACTGGGGATTGCTTTCCGCAGCATCTTTGATGGTTATGATCTTTCCAATTCTAATTTATATCCTGTTGCAGAGGTATTACGTAAAGGGAATGGTAGGTTGGACGATTAAATAGGGATTCCAACTCCCAGGGAAGAAGGGGTTGAAGCTGTGAACAATCCCTTAAGTTAAGTCAGATCACTATCGCTGAATCATTCGCAGAGGAGGACGATCAAATCATTCACATTTGTGCCTGTAGGACCGGTCTTCACGAGGTCTCCGGATTTCTCCAGAGCATGGTACGAATCGTTATCCAGCAGGAAGCGCTGAGGATCAATCCCTGCGTCGATCATTCTCTGCATCGAGTGGCCTCCAACTATGGCACCTGCGGCGTCGGTCGGACCATCGGTGCCGTCCGTTCCGATACAGGCAAGTGAAACGTTCTCCATACCGTTGGCCGCGATTGAGAAGGCAAGAGCGAGTTCCTGACATCTACCTCCGAGGCCTTCGCCTCTAACGTGTACAACGGTCTCACCACCAACGATCAGCGCCGCCGGTCTCTTCAAAGGCCTGTCGAAAAGCTCTTCCCTCGCGATTGCGGCAAGAAATAAACCCGCATCTCTTGCCTCGCAGTCGAGGGAAGTTGTGAGGATAGAGGTGTTGTATCCGAGCTCTCTTGCGAATGTGACCGCAGATTCGCAGGCCCTTGTAATACTCCCTATAACCTCCGTCTGAACGTTGTGGAGTCGATCAGGGGTCTCAACCTTTAGAGCTTCAAGTACCTCCGGTCTTGGTTTTAGTCCATACTTCTCAATAACGGCCAGGGCCTCCTCGCTTGTGCTGCTATCAGGATATGCGGGACCGGACGCTATTGAATCGAGTCGATCTCCCAGCACATCGGAAAGCACCAGCGTGAATATCTGCGATGGAGCGACAAGCCTGGCAAAGCGACCTCCCTTAACTGACGAGAGATGCTTCCGGACTGTATTGACTTCAACAATGCTTGCTCCGGACCGGAATAGCTTATTGTTAATCTGAACGAGATCCTCGAAAGTGACCCCTTCAACAGGTTTCTCAAAAAGCGCCGATCCACCGCCTGAAATAAGAAAGAGAAGTTTTTCGGGCTTTCTGGACTCTATGACTTTCAGTGCATGCTCGGTGGCCTCAACCGTCTTTATATCGAGAATCGGATGGCCAGCCTCGAAAACCTCTATACCTTCTATTTCTCCTTGACTGTAGCCATACTTGGTGATGACTATTCCGCTTTCGATTTCCTGGCCAAGCTTCTCCTTCGCTGCACTTGCCATTCTCCAGGCCGCTTTCCCAATTGCCAGTAGAAAGATCGGACCGGTAAGTCCTGCCTTCTCGAGAGCCTTCTTCACTGAGCTCTCTGGCTGAACTGCTTCAACAGACTTTTCGATTATGTACCTGGCGTCTTCTCTGATTTCTCTCATATCGATCCTCCTTGCGGTAGCGAGTCGGTTTTGAATAATCGTTAGCGAAAACACTGTCACATTCTTACTTGTCAAATTGGCTATTTCAGGACTGCGCCGACTTAATGAAGGAACCGGCAACTCAAAAGCACTAACTGAAGAAAGCGACTTAATCATCACCAGACTCGATTGGAAACCAGTCCTAAATACGACCTTTGAGACAGTGGGTATCTCATCTCTAGAATAAGAAAAAGACGGTGTATGAACACCGTCTTCGTCTCATTACCAAAACAATTATAGAAGTATTGTCAGATTTAGATATGGTCCAGGAAGGAAGTTATAAAGTAAACTGAGTCCCGCAGTCAAAACTATGCTATCGACTGGTCTCAGAACGAATTCCCATCCTCTGCCGAACACCGGGATGAAGAAAAGGAATTTGCCGTCAAAAGTGTATGCGTTCAATTCATTTGGCGTCAGTGCCTTTTCATAGTATGTGCTGGCCTGGAAAAGGTAGAAGTCCATTCCTTCGTAACCGGTTATGTTTCCTGCTAGATCATAAACTACATCTCCATAGAGACCCTGGCCGAGAATGAAGTTCTTCGGAGCTGCAACGAAAACCGACGCAACCAGAAGTACTGCCACAAGAATTAAGACTTTTTTCATTAAATTACCCCCTTTTAAGTAATGTTGAGCTTATCCCTACCTAATGATTTTACACTTATTACCCGCATCAAGTCAACGTGTTTTCATTCTCCAAACGCAATTTTTGGCATACAGTGTGGCTGATAACAGTTAAGGTTCAAGCCACTCTTTTCCATCTAACGAGTATTGGGAAAGATCGACGCTGTCATCTCGAACTCTGTATTCCCAGACAGTGTGGAGGCTTCTGACAGCTCCAGATAAGTAGTATTTCACAATAGTCTCATACGAGTATAATCCCCACTCGATTTCACTGTAGTCGATGGAGACTATCTCCAGAAGTTCAATCTCCTCGCCTTCCGGAAGAAGGCTTTCATTTATGAAGAGAAGAGACGTCTCCTCAATAGTTGGAAACACACTCTCCGGATCGAACTCCTCAACCCTGCCTCTTGAAGAGAGAAGCATCAGAACCACTGCAAGCACTAAGACTGCAACAAACGTGTATTTGGTAAGGACAGATTTGACTTCACTGTCCACTTTCTTCTCCGCCTGATCTCTTTCTCTCCCACTGTTCTTCAGTTCACTCAAAACAATAACCCCTTTCGGGGTCAATTATACATAGCCGTCGATCAAAAAACTACCGCGACATTCAGTCTTACAGAACTCAGGACGGACGATAGAATCGCAGAAGGCGACTTGAAGAAAAAGCCGAGAACTGTTAATGGGGAAGCCGAAACACCCGCTCCAACGAGAAGCGTCTGGTTATTCTGAAGAACTAGAGCGTAATCGAAACCGGCCCCGATATAAGGCAGTATCACGATATTTGTTCCGATTTCATAGTAAAAGTTGATCTTCTGAAGTTCTAACGGACTAAAGTATGTCTTCCAAGTCCATCCAAGCCCTAGATTCGGACCGGTCCAACCGGTAATATTTCCAAAGACGTCTAGTTTTGCTTCACCGTAAACGGGAGCGTGCAGACCGGCTACAAGTGGTTTTCCATGAGACTTATCTGGCCAGACGATCAGCGGCTCAGAGAAAAGCGCAACGGCCAGACCTAGGACAACTGCAATCAACAAGAATTTCTTCACATCTATCCCTCCTCTTAAATGCATGAACTCAACCGGAGTTCTACCCGATTATACAACAGGAGAAGGCGCAACAAATAGACTTCTCGAGTAGATTTAATTATGATGCATTACGGACTTCTCTATGATCATCTCTCTTCAGAGAGATATTCCTTTATATCGGATATTTCGATGCCGTATTTTGCTTTCAAATCTTTCAATTGCGATGTCACGGGCTCATCCTTTGGTATTCCGAAATGCTCGAGAAAAGCTTCGAAATCCTCAACAGACGAGCTGATATCGGAAAGGCTTGTTGAACCCTTGATGTCAACTGAAGTCGATTTGCCGTGGTCTTCTAAAGGCGCTTCAATGACAAGTGTATCAACTGCGGACGATTCAGATGGCCATCTTCCGCTGAAAAGATATGTGAACAACCCGCGGGGTCCTTCCCTCATAACCTCAGAGACCGAATCCGATCCATTGAGACCGGCCGATTCTACGAGTGAGAGAATCTCGGTGAAATCTGCTTTGGCGCGGTCGGCCATTGAAGTGATTGGATCATTGTATTTATCGACTAAGAGTGCAATGTGCTCTCTAGAAATGACCTCTTCTTCACCAACAAAACCCAGAATCCCAGTTAGATCTTTGATTTTCAATTCTACTGAAGCCGATTCGGGAATTCCCAGACTATTGAAGAGCTGTTCTTTTGAAAGTGAATAGTTGTCGATTATCTCGGCAAAAGATGTTGAACCCTTGATATCTTCGGGAACAACGTAGACTCTGGTCTTTTCCGTCTCGAAAGCGCCGACAAAGACAGAAATCATTATCGGCAGAAGAAAGGCGAGGGCTGCAACGAGAATATAAATCCTTGCTGGAATCTCCTTTCTTCGGGTATCGGATTTTCTACTGAAAAATGCCCTTGTTGCAAGCGTTCCATTTTCGTTCGTTGGGCAGACGGCAACACACTTCAGACATCTGTTGCATGCCGGACTCCTCACAACGGTCACTTTCGAAACGTCTATGCCGACTGGGCAGGCGATATCACACAGCTCACAGTCAATACAGGTGGAAGCTCTTCTTCGAATGTTAATTAGGCTGAAGGAGTTGAATAAGCCGGTAATCGCTCCCAAGGGACATGCATAACGGCAAAAGGGTCTCTCAACGAAGAAGGAAGCCCCAATCGTGAGGAAGACTGCAATGTAACCAGTAATTGCGATTTCGTCAGTCCAAATGTTGAACAGATTATAATAGGGATCAAAGTTGCTGAAAAGCAGAGTTGCCGTTCTAGCCGTCTGAATCATCACAAATAGCAGCATCAAGTACTTACCAGATCTCAGTATCTTGTCGAGAAGAACGGGGACCTTATTGTAATGAGATCTTAGTACCCTCTTTCCCAGCTTTCCAAACCACTCTTGGACGCTCCCCAGAGGACAGATCCAGCCGCAGAAGAAGGCACCTGCTATAATAAGCGAAGCCAACAATCCTCCCATAACAAAGAGGTTCGAAGGATGAATTTTCTGAATGTAGCTGCCATCAGTAACTAGATTGTATATTGTCACAACACCGCCGAATGGACAGACCGCATGAAGGCTTGCAACCCCGGGCAGTTCAGCTATATGTTTTTCTGCAAGATAATGACCTACGCTGATATACAGTATAAGAACAAAGAAGACTATCTGGACTGCCAATCGTGTTCTCTGGTAGCGGTTTTTCACGGTCTCACTTCCTCAAATAGATAATATACTATTTGACTTCAGAAACCTTAGAGTTCCCTTAGAACTAATGCTAGAATTGTCCCATAAGTAGATTTACAGGAGTGATGCGCATTGGGCAAGATAATAGTCCTCGCCGGCAATGTCGGTGCCGGCAAATCTACGATTGCAGACGCAATAGCAGAAGGACTGGGTTATAAGATTCACTTCGAGTCGGTATCCGATAATCCTTTTCTTGAAGACTTCTACTACGATCAGAAGCGTTGGTCGTATCATCTCCAGACTTACTTTCTATATCACAGATACTGCTCCCTAAAGAGTGCCGAGGAGAATGAAAATACGGTATTTGATCGTTCAATATACGAAGACAAAGAGATTTTCGCTCGAAACCTTTTCGAGACCGGAAAGATGTCCGACAGGGAATTCAAGGCGTATGTGACAATGTTCGACTCGATGATCAAGTATCTCAAGAAGCCTGATCTCCTGGTCTATATAGATGCCGATGTTGACACCATTCTGGCGAGAATAAGACGCAGGGGAAGACAAATGGAAACTGCGGTCCCTATTGCCTACTGGGAACAACTCGATAGACTTTACTCCAGCTGGATAAGAGATTACGATCTTTCGCCGATTTACAAGATAGATGCGAGATCCGTCGATATTGTGATCAATCCGGAGAAGGCCCAGCAGATCACGAAGGAGATTATGAGAATTCTATAGGACCCCAAACCTTCTCTTAACACCTTTGCGCGAAACGTTACTTGACATTTGATATCCAGTGCTGATACTATCGTTTATCAAAACACGACGAAGGTGATCTCTGTGAGAATTAGTTTCAGTTCATCGATCAGAACAAACAAGCTTCATCATCACAGACTGCGGCGCCCGGTTCCGGGAGGCGGCACTCTTTAGTCGTGCTCTCTCAGAATTCAACAGACCGGGCTTATAGCCCGGTCTTTTTATTTTAATGGAGGTGTACTATGAAGAAGTTACTGCTGGTTTTGGTTTTACTCTGTATGACCCTGGCATTTGGAAGTCTCATCGATGACGTCAAGCAGAGAGGTGTACTGCGAGTCGGACAGGACGCAGGCTACATGCCCCTTTACGGAACGAATCCCGACGGCGACCGCATAGGGCTGGAAGTCGATATTCTGAAGAAGATGGCCGAGATACTAGATGTGAAGCTGGAATTTGTTGTTGTAAACTGGGACGGAATAATTCCCGCTCTCGTTTCGAACAAGTTCGACATCATCTGGTCTGCGATGACTATTACTCCGGAAAGGGCACTGAGAGTCAACTTTACTGATCCGTATCTAACTGTGGGTCAGATAATTCTCTACAACACGAACAAGTATGAACTCCCACCTACTGAAGAAGATTTGAACGATCCAGATGTCAAGATCGCCGTACAACTTGGATCGACAGGTGCGGAGGCTGCGAACAGACTTCTCTCAGAAGCTCAGATCTTCATGTTTGAGACAATCGACGAGGCGGCCTTCCAGGTGGCTTCGGGGCGGGCCGACGCAATGATCTTCGACTCGATCTACGCGAGATTCATGGCCAAGAAATACGACCAGCTTGAAGTGACTGAAGACCTCCTCACCAGAGAGGACTTCGGCGTGGCTATCCCAAAGGGCGATTTCGAGACGCTCCAGTGGATGAACACTTTCATTCAGTGGATAAAGACAACGGGTACACTCCAAGAACTCCAAGACTACTGGTTCGTAGAATACGAGCCTGAGTTCTAAGGACGGTTTTTATGTCAAGAGCGATGTCGAAGATTACTCTGGGGATTATTGTCGCCGGTCTACTCTGGTTCTCCTACTCATCTGTATCGGCCGTTTACCCCTTTAACTGGAGCACCCTGACGAAGTATTACAAACTTTTTCTTTACGGCATAGTGACTACTCTTCAGCTAAGTGTCATCGCTCTTGCTCTTGCAGTGATTGTCGGAATAGCCGTAGCTCTCGCAAGAGATTCAAAGGTCAACCTTTTTCGTGATGCCGGTACACTGTATGTCTGGTTTTTCAGGAACATGCCATTACTGGTCGTCATCCTTCTTGTTTACTACGGCTTTGGATCGGCCGTCAATGTTGATAGATTCTGGGCCGGCGTGATCTCCCTCTCGTTGTTTGAGGGAGCCTACGTTGGTGAGATCTTTCGAGCCGGCATTGACGCCGTTCCTTCTGGGGAGAAGGAGGCCGGAGAAGCGATGGGCCTGTATAGGAGCCAGATAATGTTTTCGATCGTATTTCCTCAGGCATTCAGGATCTCAATCCCGCCTCTTATAGGTCAGCTGGTCACTCTGATAAAGGACAGCTCTCTCGTATCAGTCATCGCACTGGGCGATCTCACAATGAAAGCGAGACAGGTCGGAACTCAAACTCTGGCGGTCTTTGAAGCTTATATAGTACTGGCCGCCTGCTATCTCGTAATGACCTCCCTTGTATCTCTAGTGGGAAGGATACTTGAAAGGAGGCTCGCTATTCCATGAAGGAGGAAAAAGTAATACTCAAACTCTTGAACCTGACCAAGTCATTTGACGGCCAGGTGGTTCTGAAGGATGTCTCCTTTGAAGTCAAGGAGGGTGACGTGATTGCCGTTCTCGGCGCTTCCGGGGCAGGAAAGACAACTCTCCTCCGCTGTATCAACAATTTAATCACTCCCGACAGGGGCGAGGTATTTTTCAAAGGTAGTCAGGTGCAGCGAACGAAGCATTCAATAAGGGCCTTCAGGTCAAGAGTTGGATTCGTATTTCAGAGATTCAACTTGATAAGTCACCTCAAAATCATCGACAATGTTGCGCTTCCTCTCGTAAAAGTAAAAAACATGACTTGGGTTGATGCCAGAAAGGCGGCCGAAGTTCAGCTACGTCAAGTCGGCCTCGCCGACAAGTTGAACAATCACCCGTCTCAGCTTTCAGGAGGCCAGCAGCAGAGAGTGGGCATAGCCAGAGCACTAGTCATGAATCCCGATATCGTGCTCCTGGACGAACCTACTTCCGCTCTCGATCCGTCGCTCGTCGGTGAGGTCATGAGGGTAATCAGGCGGCTTTCTTCGGAAGGTAGAACCATGATTATCGTCACGCACGAAGTTGAATTTGCAAAGCACATTGCCAATCGTGTGATCTTCTTCAAGAACGGTGAAATCTCCGCGGATTGCAGTCCAGCCCAGTTTTTCGACTCAATGTCGGAGGAAATAGCCGAGTTCTTGACGGACCTCTCGGCAATTGTGTAGAACTTCCTTGCGATGAGGGTTTCTCTAGTGATCTCTCAGTTAGAAACGGGTCTGGAAAGAGCAGAAGTGATGCTGGGAAGAACATCCCAGGAAGTGATGCCCGGAGTAACATCCGGGGAAGTGAGGCTCGCTGCGCGAGGAAGTGATGCTGCTTCGCAGCGAACGTCTCGACAATGGTTTTTCTAGTCTTATTTAGATCTCAATTGTTAACGGCATGTTTTTTTCGGGAATTGCCTGTTGCGTATTGATTTTAGCCCTCATGAATGGCAAACTATACTTAGTAAACCAAGTTGGAGGAACTCATGAGAAGGGTATGGTTGATACTTATGTTGTGTGTTGGCATGTTTTTGACTTCGTCCGTATTGATTTCTAAAGAGATAAGAACGATTTTCGTTACAGCACCGGCAAGCTTTCCCGAAAGATCGAAGCTCGAGGCCGGCGTAAGCGCCTTGAGAAATGTGGGATACAGAGTCATAGTAGGCAGAAGCTGCGAAGTCTCTCTTTCTTCTAGAGAAAAGGCAAATGAGCTGAACGACGCTTTTGCGAATCCGGAGTACGATGCAATTATTGCGGCGAGAGGAGGATATGGTTCGTACAATCTCCTCGATTGGCTCGATTGGGAGGTAATTGCTTCTAATCCAAAGCCTCTGGTAGGTTACAGCGATATCACGGCCTTGCTCCTCTCCATCTATTTCAAGACCGGTCAAACGACATTTCACGGTCCAATGGTTGCCGTTGAGCTTGGATCGGATACCAGGTCCGTCCAGAACATCGCCGCTATCTTCAATGGTGAAAGAACGATTCGCTTCAACTATCAGTCGATCCCGGTAATCGAAGGAAAGATGATCGGCAGATTAATTCCAGCCAATCTTTCATTGTTCCAGGCGCTTCAGGGAACAGAGTATCTCGGTTCTCTTAAGGACGCGATCCTCGTGCTTGAAGATGTGAGCGAGACAAAAGAGTCTCTTGAAAGGATGATCTGGAATATTGCACATCTCGATGACTTCTCATCTCTTAGGGGGGTCGTTTTTGCGGGATTCACGGAGATAAAGAACGGCGACCTGGATGATATCAAGAGAATGATTCACGACTATTTTCTCGATAAGGAAATACCCGTCTGGATTGGCTTACCAAGTTATCATGGTGACTTTCCTAAAGTCGTTCTTCCGGTGGGCCGCTGGGTAGAGATTGACATGGAAAAGGGAACAATAGAGATAGTATCGGTTCCCGAAGCGAAGATAAAATAGAGAAAAGAGCGCCAGGCGCTCTTTTCTTTTATACAATGGAATCTGAATCTATTCAGTCATTGAAATAGTTTCTTGCCGCGTGATAAATTGCTATTGCTCCATCGGCGGCCGCGGTAACGATCTGCCGAACTTCCTTCTCTCTGACATCTCCTATTGCATAGACGCCTTTCGTTCTTGTCTCCATAAAATCATCGGCCTTTATGTATCCAAACTCATTCATTTCGAGCTTTCCCTTGAGGAACTGGGTGTTGGGAATCAAACCTATGAACACGAAGATTCCATCGACCCCCAATGAAGTTATCTCACCGCTGTTGACATCCTTGATGTTTACCTTTCTGACTTGTGAATCACCTTCAACCGAATCCACAACAGAACTGTATATGTACTCGACCTTCCCAGTATCGTTCAGTTTCGTCTGCAGAAGTCTGTCGGCCGTTAGCTTCGGGAGATTTTGAATGACGGTAATTTTGCTCACCATTTTGCTCAAGTAGAGTGATTCGTCAAGAGCGCTGTTTCCGCCGCCAATGACCGCAATGTGCTTGTCGGAGAAAAAGTGACCGTCACAAGTCGCACAGTAGCTGATCCCTCTGCCCTTGAACTCCTCTTCGCCTTTCACGCCGAGCTTTCTGGGATTTGATCCTGTAGCCACTATTATCACCCTGGACTTTATTCTCTTTCCGTTGTCAAGGACCACTGCCTTCTCGAGTCCATTGGTTTCGATATCTACAACCTCCGCATATACGAAGGGAACATCGAAGGCTCTCGCATGGTCGGCCATCTTTTCGCTCAGTTCCATTCCGCTGATGGTTGTGAACCCGGTCCAGTTCTCTACAGTCTGTGTGTTGTTCATTTGACCGCCGTCGAGCGCTTTCTCTACAATTATTGGTTTCAGACCGGCCTGGACGGCGTATATTCCTGCAGTAATTCCCCCCGGACCGCCTCCAATAATCGTGACATCGTAATACTCTTTCAAATCGGCTTTCTTCGCGCTTCCGAGTTCGAAGAACGACATTTCACGCCTCCTTAAACGGCCTTCATTACTTGATCAACAAACTGCCCTTCGGGATAAGCTCCGACAAACGTCACCTTATCGTTGATAACGATCTGCGGAACGGATGAGACACCGTACTTCTTTGATAGTTCCTGGAACTCGTTTGCCTCGACCATGTAGGCCGTCACATTCTCATTGACCATCGCGATATTATGCGCTGTAAGAACTGCTTTCGGGCAGTAAGGGCATGTGGTGGTTACAAAGACCTTTATATCTACTGGAGAGCTAATCGTTTCAATCTTTTTTATGGACTCTTCAGACAACTCGGGAATGGCTCCCTTGGAAAACGAGACGATATTCTGCAAAAGCGAGCCAAATTCGTGACCCGCAGGTATGCCCAAGAACCTTACGCCCTTGTCGTCTCCGTCGGGAGTGAGAAGAATTATGCTGGGAGCCAATTCAACACTGTATTTGTCTGCCATTTCAGAATCCAACTCATGAACCTCATAGCTGATCTTTGCTTCGAGTTCCGAGAGCTCCTGTAGCATCTGCTCGGCAGTCGAGCAGTAATCGCAGTTTTTCTCACTCTTGAAGAGCAGGGCTTTCACAGAACCTTCCATGTTGCTGAAAATCTCCTTCACTTGCTTGGTTATGTTATCTGGCAATAGCTTCGCCATGACTATCCCTCCTTAGGACTCAATAATTGTATACCCTATAGGGGTATCATAACACCTGTATATTACTCTTCCTTTGACAACTTGTTTACAGAATTGTCTCCGAACCATCTGCTGATTCCCACAACCATGCAGATGACCATAAAAAGCAGCATAATCTGCAACCATTCACCTGGATAGAAGTACTTGAAATGAACAGACATGAGTTTTATAGCGGTAGCGATAGCTGAAAATGTAAAGACGCAGTCGACCAACTTCCATTTCCCCTGCAATAGGAGATAGTTCTTGAAGAATTCCTGCCGAGTATATCCCATGGAGAGAAAAAGCATCCTGAAAGTGTCATCATATCTGGAAGTATGTTTTCCCAGTGATCCATACACGTAAAGATACGCAATGAAGAAGATGGCAACGTTCAGGAGTCTGTCGTTGCGCGCAAAGACAATATTGGCCAAGAATATTACACCACTGGCGAAGGCAACATTCATGAACAGCAGAAAGAAGGTCGGTTTCCTTATTTGACGCTGAAATGCAAAAACCGAGGCCACCGACAAGACGGTGGCCAACAGAGTAATAATTATGACGCTGAAAAGGACGTGAAGAGTCTCACTAATCAGCAATCAGATCACTTCTTGCTTTCCTTCTCATTAACACTTGAACTATCTTTCCCATCCTTGAAGATTTCCGCCATGGAACCTAATGAGCTAAGCATTGCACTGCTCTCGAATGGTAAGAAGACCTTGTTTGCTTTGCCGTCGGCAATCTGCTTCAAGGCGTCAAGATACCTGATGGCAATTACGTCCTTTGTGGGATCTCCCTCATGAATTGCCTTGAAGACATTGATCGTTGCATTTGCCTGACCCTCGGCCTCAGCTATCAGTTTGAACTTGTTGGCTTCCGCCACTCTCTTTATCGATTCACTCTGGCCTTCGGCCTGAAGAATCGCCGACATCTTGTCACCTTCGGCCTTGGTTATCTCTGACTGTTTGTAACCCTCTGCTTCAAGAATGACTGCTCTCTTGGTTCTTTCGGCTTTCATCTGCTTGGACATGGCATCCATAATATCTTGAGGCGGATCGATCTTCTTGATCTCGACCCTGGTAACCTTGACGCCCCATTTGTCCGTAGCTTCGTCCAGGACCTCTCTCAGAGTAACGTTGATCCTTTCTCTGGAAGTAAGCGTCTGGTCAAGTTCCATTTCTCCGATTACGTTCCTGAGGTTTGTCTGAGCCAGTTTGATTGCGGCAATCTCGAAGTTCGAGACGTTATACACAACTCTAAATGCGTCGGTTATCTGATAGTAGATAATCGCGTCGACAGTTACCACGACATTGTCCTTGGTTATAACCTCCTGAGGAGGAACATCTATTACGGTCTCTCTCAGATCTACCTTTACCATTCTTTCGATAAAGGGAATAATGAACTGAAGACCCGGATTAGCATCTCTTCTGTACTTTCCAAGTCTCTCGACAAGTCCCTTTTCGAAAGGACGAATGATCTTTATTCCTGAAGCTGCAATGATGAAGATTACTGCTGCAAGTATCAACCAAAAAACCATTGTTAATCCCCCTTTCTATCGTTATTTACTTTCGTCGGCTATTCTCTCGACGTAGATCAGAGTGCCTTCAAGTCTCGTCACCCTGACCAAAGAGTCAACCGGTATTGTTTCGCCATTTAACGAGGCCGCTCTCCAGTCCTCTCCTTCTATCCTGACCAATCCCTTTTCCAGCTGAGGATTTATCTCCACAGTTACGCGTCCTCTTGAGCCTACGAGACCGTCTATGTACATCTTTTTTGGCGAATCGCCTTTGGAAAGTTTCCTGGCAATTGGTCTTGTGAGAAGAACAAGCAAAGTGCTGCTTAATGCAAATACAAGTACCTGCCAGCCAAGGCTAAAAGAAAACATTGCCGTAAGACCTGCGAGAAAGGAACCGATCGAAAACCACAGAAAGAAGAACGTAGGAGTAAGTATCTCTGCCACGAGTAAGACAACACCAAAAATCATCCAGCCTATGTAACCCATTCTTTACCTCCTCCCGGAGTACACAGAACAGCCTTACAATTCGAAAACATGTTCCGGGTGAACAAGAAAAACCTCAGTTCCGGTACCTTCCAACTCCTTCTTGATAATATTATGCCATTTTTTTATCTTCGAGGTGTATCGCCCCGATATATGATACAATATCAGTCTCTTTATCCCGCTGCTCTGTCTCACTGTACAGATGACTTCGTCTATACTGGAATGGTTCTGATTTCTTCTGTCTTTTCCGACGAGAAATGTGCACTCATGAAGGAGAGTCTCTGAGTTACTAATGACTTCCGGCGGGAGAGCGAATGTGTCGCCACTAATAGTCACGATTTTTTGAAGATAGGTATCAGTAATAGCTTCTCTGCCTTTCTCTTTTACGACACTGGCGATTTCTTTTGACGGAAGACCGCCGTAGATATCTTTTAACTTCCTTCTTTCTTCATAGACGTGATAACCATAACTGATTTCGCCAATCGTGTGCTTCACTTTGAAGGGGGTGACGTGCCTTCTGAAACTGCCCGCCGTTCTTAGATATACTTCATCCCCAACGTTCAGCGGGTTCAGTATCATGTTGTATCTAAGCCTGGGATTCATTCCAATAATGAAATCCAAATAAGCTTCTATGGCTCGATTGCCCGAAGGGAAATTAATCCTCAACTGCTTATTGCGGTCTCCCATAGCCGTGTTTCTTGTATTGATAAGACCCCAAAGGCCCGAAATATGATCGACGTGCCCGTGAGTAAGAAAGATGTCTTTTATAGCATATACGCTGTTTCCAAGAACAGTCGATATACCCTCTCCCACATCGAAGAGGACCCTTTCGGGTCTATACAGAATCCATGTAGAATAGAGCGCCTTCGAGAATATCTGAAACTCCAAATTATTCTTCCTCCAGGCCTTCGACTTTCAAAGCGATCTTTCCCTTTACATTGCCTGGAAGCTTGACATCCACTTTGTATTCACCAGTCTGTTTGATGTGATCCTCTAGATCAATTTCTCTCTTATCGATATCAACGCCTATTACGGACCTTATATGGTTGGAAATATCTCCCGAGGTCACGGCTCCAAATAGCTTGCCGCTCACGCCTGATTTTGCTTTTATTGTGAAGTGATGCTTTTGAAGCTCATGAAGCAGCTCCTCGCTCGCCTTCCTTATCCTTTCTTCCTTTTCTTCCTTCTGTTTCTGCGTCTGCTTAAGTTTCGCCATCTCTTTGGCATTGGCTTCAACCGCAAAACCCTTAGGAATCAGGAAGTTTCTACCGTAACCGTCCGACACATTCTTCACTTCACCGGCTTTTCCAACGTTGCTTAAGTCTTTGAGAAGAATCACCTTCATAAAAACCTCCTTTAAAAAAAGGGAGGCTCTTCGCCTCCCGAATTGATTATTACTCTTTAGTGTAAGGAAGCAGCGCCATGAATCTCGCCCTCTGAATCGCTTCCTTCACCATCCTCTGGTGTTTGGCGCAGTTTCCGGTAATACGTTTTGGAATTATCTTACCTTTCTCTGTCACATAGTCACGGAGCAAAGAGATATTCTTATAATCAATGTATGTCGTCTTTGTACCGCAGAGTCTACACTTTCTTCTGCTTCTTCCTCTTCTTCTGTTATCTCTTACCATAATCTTCCTCCTACATTAAAATGGGATATCGTCGCTCCCGGAGTCTTCTGTCTCACTTCCAAAGAAAGTAATGTCATCGTTTCCCGTGGCTTCAATCACACCGGTATCCTGCGACGGTCTGTCAAAACCTCCGGAAGACTGTTGGGCCTGGGCTTTGGTTTCCATGAACCGAATATTGGAAGCCGCGACTTCCGCGTTCGATCTTGGTTCCCCATCCTGGGTCTTCCACTTGTTGATTCTCAAAGAACCCTCAACAAGTATCAGTCTGCCTTTGGTTATGTAGTTTCCAACAAACTCAGCCGTCTTGCCAAAAGTTACAATCCTAATGAAATCAGTGTTGTCATTGTTAGACGATGGAATATTCCTATCTACCGCAAGAGTGAATGTGGTTATCTGGGTACCGCTTGCGGCAAACTTGATCTCAGGATCGCGAGTAAGCCTACCTATCAGGACAACATGATTGTAGCTAATAGACATTTTTTACTCCTCCGTCTGCTTTACTTCTTCAACCGTCTCGGTTTCCACACCGGCCGCTTCATCAGAGCTATCTTCTACAACGGTCTCGGCCGCTGCTTCAACACTCTCCACTACCTCATCAGTCTCCGGTTCTTCAACTGTTTCAGCCGGTTTCAGCGAGGCCTTCTTTTCCGCCTTCTCAAGATCCTCTCTCCTGAAGGTCTGCCACCTGAAAACATCGGGTGTAATACCGAAGAATCTCTCAAGAATGTCTAGAGTTTCGGGTTCGGCCCTGAACTGAACTACCGTGTAGTCACCTTCACTGAAGCCCTTTGCAACTCTGTAAGCGAGCTTTCTAATACCCCATCTGTCGAACTTTTCGATGGTTCCTCCGACTCGTTCAACAATGTAGTCTCTTACCTTTTCAGCCATCGCATTACGCTCTTCTTCATCTAGCTTTGGCGAGACTATGAACATCGTTTCGTAAATCCTCTTCATTAACTTCCTCCTCCCTTGGACTGTGGCTTTGCCTTATGTGGCAAAGCGGGATTTCAACGCATAGAATTATAACACAATGCCAGAATTCTTCAAGAGCGGCCGCCTGAAAAATGCTTTCTCAAAGAGAATACGGAACACAGTTTTCATTTACATAACCACAATCACCAATATCTCATATAATGTAAACTGAAAAAGCTATATCATCGTGATGGGTGATAAAAGGAGGTGCAGCATGAAAACCGCAATCATCTACGCAACGAGAAGTGGAACAGCCGAAAAGTGCTCGGCAAAAATCTCTGAAATGCTCTCCGGCGAAAGTACCGTCGTCAACATCAAGAAGGTCTCTTCGCCAGATCTATCTGGATATGATTCAGTTATCGTTGGAGCTTCCATCAGAATCGGAAAAGTACAGAAAGAGATTTCCGAGTTCGTACAGAAAAACCTCGAAACACTTAAGGCAAAGCGCCTGGGCGTCTTCCTTTGTATGGGTGCTGGAGAAGAAAACTTCAACGAGTACTTGTCCCAAAACTTCCCGAAGGAATTTCTCGACAAATGCAAAGCTAAAGGTTTCTTTGGAGGTGAGTTTAATCTAGAGAGACTGGGATTCCTTTCAAAAATGATGTTGAAAGCCGCCTCAAAGGGTAAGCCACAGCCCCATATCATCCCGGGTAATATTGACAGATTTGTCAAAGACTTTGAGGATTAGTCGGCTCATCTGTTTTTGGAGACATCCAGTAACGACTACATTTCAGGAGGAAAGAAAATGAAGGGAAGGACCCTTATAAAAGTACTTGTCACGGTTGGAATTCTCATAGCAGCCCTGTTAATAATTATGTTTGCATTTGTCGTTCCAAAACTCGAAGCCGGACTGAAAGAACTGGACACACTCGAATTTGCACCGCTCAATCTCTCTGAGCTGGATGACGGGTATTACGAGGGCAGCTTCGGGGCCGGAATAGTGAGTGCAACTGTAAGAGTAGCAGTATCTGGGCATGAAATCAAATCAATTGAGATCGTCAAGCACAATAACGGCAGAGGAAAGCCCGCGGAAGCGATCACAGCATCGGTTATCGAAAACCAGTCTGTCGAGGTGGATGTAATCTCCGGGGCGACCTACAGCAGTAAGGTAATTCTAAAGGCGATCGAAAATGCCCTGAACAGATAGGAGAAGGTCGGTGTAGATCTACTTCTCTTCTTTCAGGCTGAATCCTTCCATAAAGGTTTTCTGGAACAATAACAGCATAATCAACGGAGGGACCATAGCGATTATTGCTCCCGCCATAATAATGTTCCACTCCGCTGCCTGAGCCTCACTGGCCAGAAGCATTTTTATTCCTATCTGAACAACCCTCATGTTGTTGCTGTTGGTAACAATCATCGGCCACAGGTACTCGTTCCACATATATGTGAATTCAATCAGAAATAGTGCTCCGACATTAGTCTTCGAAAGAGGTATGAGAACATTGAACAAGAACCTCATCGGTCCCGCCCCGTCGATCCTCGCCGCATCTGAAAGAGAAGAGGGAACGGTCATGAACAGTTGCCGGAAGAGAAGCGTGCCTGTTGCGCTGGCAAAAAAGGGAATTGTAAGCGCTCGATAAGTGTTGACCCAGCCGAATGTTCTCATCAGTTCATAAGTCGGCACGATTCTGATCGGAAGCGGCAGCATGTGGGTTATCAGTATAACTGCAAAAAAGAAGTACTTTCCTTTGAAATTGCCGAAATAGGTGAAAGCAAAGGCAGCGAGCATCGAAAGAAATATCTTTGCAAGTGCCACGGTAATTGAAATGAATGCGCTGTTGAAGATCAATCTTCCCATATTCACGGTCTTCCAGGCCGTTGCAAAGTTATCGACAGCGTGGATGCTTGGAATGAACTTGGGAGGGAATGAGTAGGCTTCCTTTTCGTCGAATGTGCTCATGGTGAAGGCGTAGTAAATCGGAAACATTATTACTACGAGCGCTATTGTCAGAAAGAGATAGCTCAGAAAGATCGATGATTTCCTCTGCTTCATCTAGCTCACCCCACCGTCATCCATAGAAGACCTTTTGCTCGGCAAACCTGAACTGCACAACCGTCAAGATGGCAACAAAAATGAAGAGTACTATTGACTGCGCTGATGCGAAGCCGGTATCGAGGTTTATAAATCCGTCTCTGTACAACTTGTAAACCAGCACTTGCGTTGCGTCGCCAGGGCCGCCCTTCGTCATTATGTCGATCAGTCCGAAGACCTGAAAAAAGGCGTACAGCGTGTTCATAATCAGCAGAAAGAAAGTGGTCGGCGACAACAACGGAACAGTGATCTTGAAGAATCTGCGAAGGCTCGATGCGCCATCTATTGCAGAAGCCTCCATCAATTCTTGAGGAATTGTTTGGAGTCCTGACAGGAAAAAGATAATATTGTAACCGAGCATTTTCCACGAAGCTGCAATGATTACCGCAACGAGGGCAACTTTCCCATCCATCATCCAGTTAACGTTTGCTCCGAAGATCGCCTCCAGCAAAAACGTGATCGGCCCGCTCGAAGGGCTGAACATCAGTGCCCAGATCGTACCCGCAACGGCCGGTGAAATCGCATAAGTCCAGATGAAAAGAGTTCGATATACTTGCAGCCCCTTCAGCTTTTGATTGAGAAGTACTGAAAGCAACATTCCCAGAGTCAGACCGATCAGTACGACGAAAACCGCAAAAACAAGCGTGATTACGAGGCTGTCAATGTAATCTGAAGATTTGAAGAGCTTGGAGAAATTATACCAGCCCACAAATATCAGCCTGTCACCAAAAGGAGATACCCTGAAGAAACTCAAATACAGCGACTGAATAGTTGGAACAATCAAAAAGATGATGACCACGACCACCGAAGGTAGAAGTAGCAAGTAGGGTAAGAACCTGTTTGGAAAACGACTATGCATGCTTTATCACCGTCCGAAAAATACTAAAGATCCCCTGACATCTCTGTCAGGGGATCCAGAAGAAAATTACTTGCCGTAGATCAATGTGTATTCTTCAAGAGTAGTGTTCGTTTTTTCTGCCGCGTCATCGAGGATTCTCTTTGCCTCTCCCTCGTAATCACTTCCCGTGTACTGAATTGCGTTTTCGATAGCACCGTCGACAATATCCCTTATTGCAACGAAATTCCCTAGCCTTACTCCCTGTGCTTCGGGAATTCTCGTTCCCGAAAGAATCTGCAGGAAGGCCGTAAGGTGATTTGGATTTTCGGCAAACCAACCTTCATCCATGAGTTTCTTGACTGCGCTATTGGTTGCTGGGAAGTAGCCCGTCGACTTATGCCACTCGGCAGTAACTTCAGTCTTCATAAGGTACTGGAAGAATTTCCAGATCGCCTCATACTCTTCGTCTGTATGGCCCTTCATTACCCACAGGGTCGCTCCTCCAATGACAGAGTTTCCCTTTGGATAGCCTGGAATAACCGGCAGGAAGGTTGTTCCCATTTCGAAATCGGCCTTCGACTCGATAGAACTTACCGACGATGTCGACTGAATCAACATGGCAACCTGCTTGGTCAGGAAGGCCTGGTTGGCATCGTACTCCCTGCCACCGTACATGAAGACTTTCGCCTGAGCCCACTTTATCCATTCCGCAAGGACCTTGACACCAAAAGCGTCGTTGAAATAAACCTCCGTTGCCTTGCCGACTCTACCGTTTTCATTGTTCGCGTAGAACTGGCCATGAACCGAATGTGTCTGCTCAAAGACCCAAGCCGGCCAACCAAAGGAAATTCCGCCCTGTGCGGCTCCCGATTCTACGATTGTTCTTCCCATTTCGTAGAGTTCATCAAAAGTCGAAGGGGGCTTGTTGGGATCGAGTCCGGCTGCTCTGAAAATATCCTTGTTGTAATAGAGAATGGCGCTTGAAGAGTTGAAAGGCATTGAATAGAGCTGGTCGCCTACTGTGTAATAATCGAGGATAGGGCCAATTACGTCTCCCCAATCAAAATCGGGACCGGAAAGCTCAAAGACCGGTTTGATAGCGTTACTGTCCAACATGGTCTGAAGACCGACCTCGTAAACCTGAACGATGTGAGGCTGATCTCCCGCTCGATATGAAGCTATAGCCTTGGTAAGAGTCTCGGCATACGAGCCAGTGAACTGAGCAATTACCTCAATGCCGGGATTTTCGGCATTGAAACCTTCGATAATCGCATCGACTGCACCCAACCTGCTACCGCTCATAGCGTGCCAGAAATTGATAGTGGTCTTTCCAAAAGCAAAGACAGACAAACACAGAAGAACCAGTACAAGAAGCTTTTTCATACAGAACCCTCCCTTTTCAGAAATTGAAAACGGCAGAATACCGCAGTAATTATAACACCGAGTGCTCCCGCTCAAGAAGCTCCCTGAGAAGCCAACAGAATCGGATATCGCTCGCCAGACCCAGGATATCGCTTCTCTCTCGTTCTTTGAAAAGATAGGATCACTCACGAATTCCTTCGAAAGACTGACCCGTTATTCAATCTTGAGATTGTTTCCATCTGTCATTAGAAGCAATGAATCGCTGTTCTGAGAGAAAGTCCAAAATACCCGGACCCAGAAGCTTCATCCAGAATTAGATCGTGATCTTCGAAACGATAAGTAAACGATCGTCATAATGATTGCGGATAAGAGCCCGACATATCCAAAGAACCTGAAGGCAAAGAAGACTGAGAATGCGTCGATAATTATTCCCCCTCCTATTGATCCTACGATGAAGGTCAGTCCCGACCTTACAATCCAGAAGACACTTTGAGCGAAAGTCTGCTGCCTGCCTGAAAGCCCATAATGGATGAAGTGAAAAAGCGAGTAATACATTAGAATATACGTTAAACCGTGCAACGACTCCACCAAATAGAGCGCGTAAACGTTCGTCGCGAAGGAGACGAGGATCATCCTGACTCCAATTACCGCCATACCGAATAGCAGGATCTTCATACTGCCAATTCTTTCGATTATCCTGTCGGCGACCAGCAGGAAGGGAATCTCAGAAAGAGCGGTAATTGCGAAGACAATTCCAACGACCGAAGGGTCCATCCCGTTCTGCCTTGTGAAGACCGCAATGAAGGAATTATGGAAGGAGTTCAACGTAATACCAAAGAACATTCCGATAGTCATCATAGAAAACTGAAGAAGCGAACCTGCACCGGCAGAGCTTTCAGTGGCTTCTGTTTTCGATGCATCCGACTTTTTCTTGAGAAATATCGGTGAGAAGGCCAGAACCACGGATGTGGCCGCAAATAACCAGAAGAAACTGATTCCGACGACAGTGCTCAGCAACAGAGAGGTAGCTGCAAACCCTATCGTGCCGAAAAGCCTCACGCGATCAAAACGGCCCCCGGTCTTCTTGATACTCGTCATTATTATCGAATCACCGAGTGGAACGACTGCCGAAAAGAAAAGAGAGAAGAGGATCATGAAGAGCAGGGACGTCAGGAAATCACTGGCTGCAAAGATCGGCCAGATGCATACGGCTGAAGAGAGAGATACGATATAATAGATTTTGTTCTGACCCAGTCCAGAGCTTATTTTGAACCACAGAGGACTGGAAACCAGCGAGACGACCGGTAGGACCGCCATCAGTATCCCGATTTCTGTTGAGGAAAAACCCGAGATATCGAAATACTGACTAAGCAGATTCTTAGTCGCCAGGCTCGCATAAATTAGAGCTTCAAAGAAGAGAATACTCAGATTCAACGCTATCTACCTCCGCGCAACTAGTGGAAATTATACAACCTGCAATTCAAAAAGACTGAATGGAGTGTGATTATGAGAGTTATCTTGAAATTCACGGCAATTATTGTTCTTCTTTCTATTTCAACGGCACTTTCCGCGACGGCAGAGTTTGATGTGCAGGGGCACCGCGGCTGCAGGGGTCTCATGCCCGAGAATACTATCGCCGCCTTCACGCACTCTCTGGAACTGGGTGTTGACACCATAGAGCTTGACACGGTAGTCACCAAGGACGGTGTCGTCGTGATCAATCATGAAGCCTATCTCAATCCACAGCGGACAAGAAAAGACGGGCAATTCATACGAGAAAAAATACTCATAAAGGACCTCACTTACGAAGAGCTTAGAGAGTTCGACATTGGAAGGCTTAGCGAACCGGAAGACTGGCCCGAGCAGACCCAGCTGGACGGCCAGCGCGTTCCATCACTGAAAGAAGTGCTTTCCCTGGTTGATGAATATAACGATTCACACGGAGAATCCGTTAGGGTAAACATTGAGATCAAACATTTTCCCGATAGGCCTTCAGACACAATCGACCTGAAAGAACATGTTCACAAAGTCCTGGAAATACTTTTGGAAAAAGGCTTTGAGGAGCTAGCGACAATACAGTCCTTCAACTGGGAGGCACTCAAGATTTCGAAGGAACTTGAACCCTCAGTTCAAACTGCCGCTCTTGTGTCGAAAACCAATCTGGACAAGTCAATCTGGACTTCAGGGCTTAGATTGAGGGACTTTGGATTCGACATCGGAAGAATGCTGGCCAGTATAGGTTGCAGCGTAATTTCACCCAGTTACTCGTTGATGACCGACGGCTGGGTGGAGAGCGCTCATCAATCCGGTTTGAAGATTATTCCGTGGACCGTCAATGATCTCCAGGAGATGGAAAGATTGATAGATCTCGGCGTTGACGGAATCATTACCGACTATCCTGATAGGCTTATTGAGCTGGTTTCGAACCGATAGAAAAGCCTTTCTCGTTGAGAAAGGCCTCTCATAAAAACGTTTTACACATCACCATTACTGATTATACATCATTTTGCCGATAATTAGCTCAAACCTCACTTAACAAAGGCAAAGACGCGACGGCAGATTACAGATCGAAAAACCTGGTGATTCTAATGAAGATCGAGTCCATGTCCCTGCACTCAATTGGCAGCATTAACGTGACGTCTTCTCCTCCTAACTTCCCGTTGCAGATGATTCGCTTCGAATCGTAGGGTCCGCAATGCTCTGGAGTGAACTCCTCGCCCTGATCGTCAAGTTCGACGTCCTGAGGTCTGAATGCTCTCCCACCAACTCTGTTTATTCCCATGGTAGAGAAGAGCTCCATGACAAAAAGAGAATTCGGTTCATCATAGATCTCAGTCGGAGAACCTTGTCTCAATACGACTCCGCTATCCATAATATAGACTCTATCCGCTATGGCCATTGCATCTTCCGGGTCGTTCAGCACTATGAGAACGGACTCCCCAAGCGCCATCAGCATTCTCTTGATCATCGATCTCATCTCTATTCTGATCTTCTTGTCGAGTCTCTCGAATGGTTCATCCAGCATTATTAAATTGAATTTCTTCACCGTTTCTCTCGCAAATGCTGTGAGCTTCTTCATTCCTGCCGGAAGTTCCTTAGGCCAGCGGTCAAGGTAGTCAGACAGGCCATCAAGCTCTCCTGCCCTTTTACTGACCTTGGCATCGGCCTCCCTGTCCTTCATCACCGAGAGAGGAAATGCAATGTTATCGTGAGTATCCATATGAGGAAACAAGGCGTTATCCTGAAACACAAATGCGAGTCCCCTTAGATGCGGTTCCAGAAAGGTCACATCTTCCTCATTAATTGTTACACTTCCAGAGAGCGGCTCTTGGAGTCCGGCAATAGTCCTTAACAATAGCGTTTTGCCGCAGCCGGAAGGTCCTATTAGACCAACAATCTCTCCTTTTTCCACAGAGAGGTCGATAGGGCCGAGATCGAAATTTCCGATTCTGCTACTGAGATCTCTCACTTCGAGAGTTTTCATCTAATCACCTCCCTCTAATGATAATTATATCTATTGTATGTGGCAAAGTTCGCCACCCATGAACTCCCCTCTCAAGAGTCTGCCCACTTCCATCGAAATGATCTGTTTGAGAACCACCGTTAGTCGAGCTATACTATTACTAGAGCGTTAGCCGGTTCTTATGTTGCTTTTCTTTACAATATGCAAGAAGTTATAATGAAGAAAATACTAATGTATGGGAGTGACAAAAGTGTCGAGAGATCTTCTTACCAAGGCTGAATCATACCGCGAGGAACTTACCGAATTTCTTAGAGATCTTGTTAGTATCAAGAGCTTCTCCGCCGGCGAAAGAGAAGTGGTCCAGAGAATTCAAAAAGAGATGGAGAAAGTTGGATTCGATGAAGTCAGGATAGATGGACTGGGGAATATTCTTGGCAGAATAGGATCCGGCAAGAATGTGATTGCAATGGACGCCCACATAGATACCGTCGAAGTTGGAAACGAGAAGCTCTGGAAAGTAGATCCCTTCGGCGGAGTGGTCTCTGACGGAGTAATCTACGGAAGGGGAGCTTCAGATCAGAAGGCCGGAATGGCAGCAATGGTCTATGGAGCCAGGATAATGAAAGAAGAGGGTCTTCTGGGAGACTTCACCCTTTACGTTACAGGAACGGTAATGGAAGAGGATTGCGACGGTCTGTGCTGGAGATACATAATCAAGGAAGACGGTATAATACCGGATTATGTCGTCATTACAGAACCGACGAACTTAAACATCTACAGGGGACACAGAGGAAGAATGGAACTTCAAGTGAGAACCTCGGGACTCTCCTGTCACGCGAGCGCTCCCGAGCGAGGGATTAACGCAATATACAAGATGAGCCGAATCATTTCAGAAATCGAGAGACTGAATGAAAGGCTCACGGACGATCCCTTCCTGGGCAAGGGAACGATAGCCGTGACACAGATATTCTTCAAATCCCCTTCGCAGAACGCCGTTGCCGACGAGTGCACTATTCAGATCGACAGGAGGCTGACAGCCGGGGAGACAAAAGAGACGGTTATCAGAGAGCTGCAAGAGGCCGTTCAAATGGCCGGAGAAGAGGCTGAAATTGTCGAACTCTTCTATGAAAGACCTTCCTATACGGGAACCATTTATCCAGTCGAGAAGTATTTCCCGACATGGGTAATGGAAGAGGACAGCGAAATAGTGCGGAAGACGGTAAACACGTACAGAGAAGTTTTCGGAGAGGAGCCTTTCGTTGACAAATGGACATTCTCAACCAACGGAATCGCAACCGCCGGTGTTTTCTCGATCCCAACAATTGGATTTGGCCCTGCAAATGAGATCTTCGCACACAGTCCCGACGATCAATGCCCTGTCGATCATCTGGTAAGGGCGGCTGCTATGTATGCCCTTCTTCCGTTAAGGCTTTCACAATAGATTAGGAGGTAACAAGATGAGTAGTATTTTGAGAGGCAAAGACTTCATTACTACACAGGATTTCAGAAGAACGGAAATTGACCTTATGCTCGATCTATCTTCTGATCTGAAGAGAAGATTCGCAACGAATGATCCCACACCTTTGCTTCCATATCAGACGGTATTCTTGATGTTCTTCGATCAATCAACCAGAACGCGAAATTCGATGGAAGCGGGAATAACCCAGCTTGGCGGTCATGCTCACTATTTAGATCCTTCAACGATGCAAACGGCTCATGGAGAGGTTCCGCGTGATACGGCCATGATTTTATCGAGATACGGCCATGCTATTGCCGTCAGGCACTGCAAGTTCAAGGCGGGGAATCCTTACCTGAGATCTCTTGCCGAACATGCAGATGTTCCAATTCTCAATCTCCAGGATGACGTCTATCATCCTATGCAGGTTATGGCAGATATGATGACAATTCGAGAGAGATTCGGGACAAACTTGAGCGGACTTAAAGTCGCAATAACCTGGGCCTACGCCGAGAGCCATCTCAAACCACTTTCCGTTCCGCAGTCCCAGATTCTTCTCTTCACTAGATACGGTATGGACGTGAAGTTAGCATATCCGAAAGGCTTCGATTTGATGCCCGACATAGTTGATCAGGCAAGGCTTAACGCAGAAGAGAGCGGGGCCAGGTTCGATATACTCCACGATATGGATGAGGCATTCAAAGATGCAGATATTGTTATTCCGAAGTCATGGGGAGGATTTTATGTATCGGAAGATCCCCAGGAGATCATGACGGAGGTCAGGAAGAACAAAGACTGGATTTGCACCCCCGAGAGAATGAAGGTTGCAAACAAGAGAGCTGTCTACATGCACGCACTTCCAGCAGATCGAGGACGCGAAGTCGTGGATGAAGTGATCGACGGTCCGCAATCGATCGTAATAGACGAGGCCGAAAACAGACTTCACACCTCCAAGGCGGTCATGGCTCTCACAATGGGTGGAAGACCGTGAGTTACGACCTCGCCCTTGAAAATGGAACTGTCTGTACCGGTGACAGGCTTTTTCCTGCAAATGTCTACGTGACGGGCGAGGAAGTCGCAGTAATATCTTCAATTAGAGAAAAGTTCCCTGCAAGGGAGACCCTGGACTGTTCAGGGTTGTTTTTGCTTCCAGGGTTTATCGATCCCCATGTGCATCTCAGTCTCAATCTGGGAAGATACACTTCCGTCGATGATTTCGATTCGGGATCGGCTCTTGCTCTAAGCGGGGGAGTGACCACTCTGATAGATTTTCTCGATCCCGTCTCCACTCTTTCAGACTTTGAGAAAGCGAAGAAGAGTCGGATGCAGACGGCTGCAGACAGCAGAGTAGATTATGCTTTTCACGTCACGCTTGCCGGGAGTCCCGAATTCTCTGCCAAAGAGATCGCAGAGGCGGCGATAGAGGCCAGAATGCCATCAATAAAGATCTTCACAACTTATAGTTCCTCCAATCGCAGAACGGGCGACGGGATGATTTACAGATTGCTTTCGCTTTCAAGAAAACTGGGATTCGTGCTGCTGGCCCATTCGGAAAACGATGAGATAATCAACGAAATCGCTTCGGATTACAAAAGTTCGACCTTCAGAGAGCTCTCGTCTCTCAGGCCCACCATTAGTGAGCTGTCCGAAGTCGCCAAGCTCGCACTGATTTCGCTCGAGAGAAATGGTCAGCTTTATGTGGTTCATGTTTCGAGCGGAGAGACCACAAGAACTCTCTCTTCAATGGGTGGCGACTGGAGAGATTTCACAAAACTCGAGACCTGTCCACAATATCTTCTTCTGAACAACGAACCGCTTGAAGGAGAAGAAGGGTACCTCAACACTTACTGCCCCCCGCCCAGGAGCGAGAATGAGCGTCTATTATTAGTTTCTGCTGTGCAAAGGGGCGAGATATCCTCAATCGGAACGGACCACTGTCCCTTCCTAAGCCAGGAAAAATCTGAGAATCGAGCCGAATATTCGAAGATGCCGAACGGCTCGGGATCGCTGGGGCTTTCATTTGCCACTATAAATACCCTGCTCAGTGGGAATCTTGTGAAAGTCTCTGCCCTTCTTTCAGCTAATCCCGCCAGGATATTCGGTCTCTTTCCAAAAAGAGGGCTCCTGGCTCCCGGTAGCGTGGCCAATATTGCAGTGGTTGACAGAGATGCGGAGATTACCGCGTCGAAATCGCCTTTCACCAGGTCAGACCATTCGCTGTATGAGGGAATGAGGCTCAAGGGCTCCGTTGAAACGGTAATCCACAGAGGAAAGATCGCCTTCAGGGATGGGAATGTGCTGCTTCCAAAGGCTTCCGGATGCTTTATCCAACGGGGAAGAGTACGCTGGGGGGAAGGTTCATGCAGATAAACGGTGTTTCGATCTTCACAAATGACGGAGAGTTCATCGAAAGAGGGTACGTGAGAGTTGAAAATGGAGAGATCGTGAAAGTCTCTGCCGGCGATTGCAAGTATGACGGCGAGAATCTGTATTTCGAGGGCAGACTGCTTATGCCGTCACTGGTAAATGCGCATACCCATATCTACTCGACTTTCTCAAGGGGACTGAGAGTATCGCCCTTCAATCCCACGTCGTTCACCAAGCTGCTGGAGGACTTGTGGTGGCGACTGGACAGAGCGTTGACTCATGAAGACCTGGAACTTTCTGCGTATGTCGCCGCTATAGAGTCTCTGAAGGGAGGAGTCACGACGCTCTTTGACCACAATTCCTCTCCGAATGCAATTGAGGGTTCTCTTGACAAGATAGCTTCTTCAGTAAATACTGTAGGCCTCAGATATTGCGGAGCCTATGAAGTCTCAGATCGAGACGGACTCGAACGACGGGACAGGGGAATTCGCGAGAACCTGGATTTCGCCAAAGTGAACACAGCCTATAAGAAAGGGATCTTCGGCTTTCACGCTTCTTTCACTCTCTCGAAGGAAACTCTCTCTTTGGCCTCGAAGGAGATAGCCGGAAGGCTTCCGATACACGTTCATGTCGCCGAGGGCCCCGAGGATCAGGAACATACATTTAGCCTTTACGATCAAAGAATACTGGAGCGGTTTCACAGAGCTGGGCTCATGATTCAGAACTCGCTGTATGCGCATTGCATTCACACGACAGCATCTGAAAGAGCTCTCATAAAGGACACGAAAGGCTATATTGTGGTCAACTGTCAATCGAATATCAACAACGGTGTTGGCTTCCCGGAATGGAAGAAGTTCAACGATGAGGGCACTAACTTGCTTATGGGAAACGACGGTTATGGCTTCAATCTCTGCCATGACGCTAGATTCATGATTCTCTGCCCCCACTATGTTCATCGTGATCCGGCAGCGAGCTATTCGGGCGATCTCACTCGTTCGCTTTTTGGCTCTAATTACGATCTCGCAACGAGCGCATTCGGTGTGAATCTCGGGACGATCAGGGAAGGAAGCTCTGCGGACTTCATAATCCTGAACTACCGCAGCCCAACGGAGATCACAGCAGAAAACTTTATGGATCACTTCTTCTTTGGAATCTGCGACAACATTTCGGTAAGCGACGCATTCGTCGCCGGAGAGAGAATACTCGCGGAGGGAAGACCAGCAAGAATCGATGAAGATGTTATATACAAAGAGGCGCGAAGACTATTCAAAGCTTTTGAGAAGAGGTTCTAAGGAGGTGCTTGGATGAATCTTTCGACAGAAGTGGCCGGAATTTATCTGAAGAATCCGTTGATGCCTGCTTCCGGTCCGCTCACAGGAGATCACAGAAAGATGCGCGCCATCGAGACGATGGGGGTCGGGGCAATGGTGACGAAAACCATATCCACAGTAGCCGCGAAGGTTCCGAGACCCTGCATAATCGCAGAAAGAGATTTCGTAGTGAACACGGAACTATGGAGCGAGTTCTCTCCCGACAGATGGCTTGAGGAGTTCCTCCCCGAGTATAAGAAGCATTCCGGTCTTCCACTGATAATTAGTCTCGGCTACTCCCCTGAAGATCTGAGAAAGCTCGTTCCATTATTCTCTGAATTTGCAGATGGTTTTGAGTTGTCGACTCATTACGTTGCAGATGATCCCTCTCTCATGAAGGAATTGATCTCGGCAGTCAAAGAAGGAACTGACAAGCCGGTCTTCCTGAAGTTCGACCCTTCGGTTCCAGATCCCGCCGAGATGGCCGGAGCGGTCCAGGAATCCGGTGGCGACGGGATCGTTGCTATAAACTCACTCGGTCCAGTCTATCCCTTCGATCGGAAGGCCAATCGTTCTTTGATGGGGAGCGGGGATGGCTTCGGCTGGATAAGCGGTCCAGTGATCAAGAAGCTTTCCCTCTCATCCGTAAGGAGAATTCGCGAGGGCTGTTCTCTGCCGATAATTGGGGTGGGTGGGATTTCAAGCTCGGATGATGTTATTGACTTTCTCTCTTGCGGCGCCTCGGCGGTGCAGATGCTTTCTGGTGCCCTGATAAATGGCAAAGAACTTTTCAAAAGGATAGTAGACTCTCTTCCATCGGCTCTCGAAAAGAGAGGATTCAAAAGTGTGAAAGACGCGATCGACTCTGGCGAAAGACAGAAAGAGTCCTTTGAGGTGAGAAATCCGGCAATCGATCACGATAAATGTACGAGGTGCGGATTGTGTGTTGCGGTTTGCCCCTACTTCGCGCTGAGTCTGGATGAAAAGGTGGAAGTGGACACGGCTGAGTGCTTCGGTTGCGGGCTGTGCGAATCACGTTGCCCAGTTGGCGCGATAGGCGGTGTCCTGATTTGAGAAAATACATTCTAAAGTGCATCAGTTGCGGCAAGGAGTTCACGGAAGATGAAGCAGATTACTTCTGCCCCGATTGCGGTGAGAGAAGGGGAACACTGGAAGTCATTTATGATTTCGAGCAGGTGAGAAAGCAATACAGATCCAGTTCATTACCGCTTCAAAGAAAGGGAATTTGGGCTTTCGACTTTCTGCTGCCCTTTGAAGAAGAGGTCGATCCTCCGAAGCTTCTAGTTGGGAACACGCCGCTGTATAAAAGCGATTCTCTGGCGAGAAAGTACGGGGTGGCCGAGCTTTTTGTAAAGGACGACGGAAGAAACCCGACGGCCTCATTCAAAGACAGAGCTAGCGCAATCGCAGTGGCAAAGGCCAAAGCGAAGGGATTCGACACGATCTTCTGCGCCTCAACTGGAAATGCGGCGAGTTCGCTTTCCGGGCTTTCTGCCGTGGCAGGTATGAAGAGTGTGATATTTGTTCCCGCATCGGCCCCGACAGCAAAGATTACTCAGCTCCAGGTTTACGGCTCGAAGATTCTGGCAATTGATGCGAGCTACGACAGAGTATTCGATCTCTCAATGGAGATTGGAATGTCAATGGGCTGGTATTGTAGAAACAGCGCAATAAATCCATATCTTCTCGAAGGGAAAAAGACTTGCGCGCTTGAACTTGCCTTTGAGATGCGGGATAATCTCCCGGATTTCGTTTTTGTTTCGGCTGGAGATGGAACTGTGCTTTCAAGTTTTTACAAGGGATTTGATGATCTCATCAAACTTGGAATCATAAGCAAAATGCCAACCATTGTAGGAGTGCAGGCAGAGGGCTCCGCGGCGATTATGAAAACCTATGAAGGGGGCTACCCCTTCGATCCGATCGATTTCGAGGCATCAACGGTTGCCGACAGTATTTGTGTAGGAAAACCGAGAGATGTCGTTAAGGCCTGTCGCTACACCAAAGCACATGACGGTCTCTTTTTATCTGTTTCAGACAGCCGAATTCTTCGGGGTATAATTGAACTTGCAAGAGAGACAGGCGTATTCGCCGAGCCGGCCGGAGCGACGGCATTTGCCGGCTTCAGAAAGGCGAGTGAAATCGGGATTGTCGACGAACGAAGCAGGATTCTGGTCGTCGTTACGGGCAATGGCCTGAAGGATCTCAAGAATGTATCGACTGTTCTTCCCGAAGTAAAGACCCTCGCGCCGGAGAAAGCTGTTATTGAGGAGGCACTTAGATGAAGATCACCTTCACACTTAACGATGAGACTTTAACAATGGATGTTAAGGAAGATATCAGGTTGCTGGATTTCTTACGTGACGAACTGGGACTCACCGGGACAAAGGAAGGTTGTGGCGAAGGAGAGTGCGGAGCCTGCACCGTAATAATCGACGGCAAAGCGGTCAATTCCTGTCTCGTCCTTCTTCCTGAAATAGACGGCTCAGAGATCACAACGATCGAAGGGCTCTCTAGAAATGGAGAGCTTGACCCCATTCAGAAGGCCTTCATTGACGAAGGAGCAGTTCAGTGCGGATTCTGCACGCCGGGAATGATTATGTCAACGAAGGCGCTCCTCGACCGGAAGGTCAATCCAAGCGATGAAGAGATAATGGAAGCGATAGAGGGCAACCTCTGCAGATGTACCGGCTACTACAAGATACTACAGGCAATACGAACGGCAGCTGAGAACCTAAGGAAAGCAAATGAATAGTGAATCGGTTGCACTGATACTTCTCGCGGCCGGAGAATCCAGTCGTTTTCGCGGCGAGAAGCTTCTTACGGATTTCAGGGGGAAACCTCTTCTGCAATGGTCGCTCGATAATCTTGAAAGCGTCGTTGCTCTAAAGAAGATTCTGGTACTGAAGCCGGATTTCGAAATCAGAAAATTCAGGACCGGTACGTTCAGAACGGTTGTCAACGAGAACTATTCAGACGGTATATCGACAAGCATAGTCAGGGGCATGGAAGAGTGCCCCAAAAGCTGTGAAGGAATCGTCTTGTCGCTCGCAGATATGCCTTTGATTACAGGAGAAGACGTAGAATGTCTTCTCAATTCCGTAAGGCCAGATGATGAAATGGTCTCCTTCGTTTTTCGGGGTGAGAAAGGCTTTCCGACATTCATATCGAAGAAGCTATTCCCCGAACTCTCCAGAATTTCCGGTGACAAGGGCGCCTATCAACTGGTGAAAAGAAACTTGGCATCGATTCGCGAAATTGAAGGCGGAAGACACAATGTCTTTGACATCGATGTCCCGGGCAAGATAGTTCATTCTGACCACGATTATTCTTTTTAAATAGCGAGAGAGGATTTTGGAGGTGAAGTGAGATGTCGTTTAGGGTTTTTATGCCGACCAGTGAGGAGGAGCTCCAAACACTCCTTTCTGAGAGAAGCTGTATTCTTGCCGGCGGCACCGACCTGCTGGTGAAGATACGATTGAAGAGAGTACTCCCAGACAAGGTGATAAGCCTGAGGCATCTCGAGGGGTTTGATACTGTAGAAGACCTGGGCGATTCGCTTAGAGTAGGCTGTAAGGTCACAATGTCCGAACTTCTGAACAGCGATGCAATTATCAAGCACAGCAAAATACTGGAGATGGCTTTAAGAGAGATTGGAAGTCCACAGATCAGAAACCGGGCCACGCTGGTTGGAAACGTTGTGAACGCTTCTCCCGCGGGCGATTCGATAGTGCCTATGTTGCTTTCCAATGCAAGGCTGTCTATAGGTGGGCCGACAGGAGAGAGAGTCGAAAGAATCGCCGACTTCATAAAGGGACCTGGATCGACCTCTCTTGCGAGTGGGGAATTCGTCAAGTCCATAACGTTCGAAAAGACTGGAGATTTCTTTCCTCAGTTCCACAAAGTTGGCCAGAGGAACGCAATGGCCATTGCAGTGGCCTCCGTAGGATCTCTAATCTCAGAATCGGAGATCAGGATGGCCTTCGGATCGGTCGCTCCCGTGGTTGTCGTTCCAGTCGAAGCCTGCGAGTACTATTCAAGATCTGGAGAGTCCTTTGACGAAGCCAGGTTCATCGAGCTCGCAATGAAATCCGTCACACCGATCGATGATGTTCGTGCAAGCTCGTGGTATAGAAGTACCGTGATAAAGAATCTCATTTCGAGAACCTTAAAAGTCTGGAGAAAGAGGGGATATGATGCTGACTAACGTAAGTGAGTACTTCAGACCGCAGACCGTTGAAGAGGCATACGAACTTATGCAGAGCGACAGAGAACATTCAATATTCCTTTCCGGAGGAACTATCGTGGCTTTGATGGAGTCATCGCGCATCGAAAAAGTCATCGATCTGAAATCGCTCAGACTTGACACGGTCTCTGTGACCGAAGACGAAATTGTCGTCGGCGCAACGACAACCGTTGAGTCCTTCAGGAAGGACCAGCTGATAAGAAAGGAGTTCGGAGAGTTCTTCTATGAGGCCTTCTCTCTCGTCGGTTCATGGCAAATCAGGAATATGGCGACTATCGGAGGCTCTATAGCGCCGAAACTAGGATGGTCCGACGTAAGCACCTGCCTCCTGGTCACGGGCTCCAGCCTTATGGTCTACGGAGTAGACGGTTATCAGAGAATGCTGATATCCGATTACTTTTCCCTCCCTGCAGGCGAAAAACCTTTGATAACACACATAATGCTGAAGAGAGACGGCTGGTACTCGGCCTTTGAAAAATTCTCTAAAACTACTTTCGACATTGCGACCGTCAATGTCGGTCTTTCAATCAGGCCGGAACAGGGAAGAATAAAGGCCGCCCGAGTTGTATGCGGATCGAGGCCGCAGTATCCGGCGAGGTTTGAAAGCGTCGAGAGCGCCATGGCTGATTTGGAGATAAATGATGTCATGCCTTCGATCGTAAGGAGCCTGCTTTACGAGAGTTTTGTCGGAGGATCGAATATGACCGCTTCCTTCGAATACAGAAAGCACCTCGCGTCGGTCCTTGCTCAGAGAGCAGCCGAAAAGCTGAAGGGGATGATTCGATGAGAATAGCATTAACCGTTAACGGAAGGCTTCATGAACTCGACATCGAGCCCGGGGAATATCTTCTCGAAGTTCTCAGAAGAATCGGCTACAAGAGCGTGAGAAGGAGCTGCGGTTCAGCGAGCTGCGGCACCTGCACGGTTCTGCTGAACGGAAAACCGATACTATCTTGTTCTACTTTCGCCGCTTCGATAGACGGGCAAAACATAGAGACGGTAGAAGGGATGGCAGATGGCGATAAGCTCCATCCAATTCAAGAAGCGATTCTCGAGGAGGGTGCCGCCCAGTGCGGATACTGTATTCCCGGGGTTGTTATGACCGGTGAAGCTCTGCTGAGAGAAAATCCCGATCCGACCGATGAACATATCCGGCTCGCTTTGAACGGCAACTTGTGCAGATGCACGGGATATGAGCCTCAGAATAGAGCGATAAAGAAGGCGGCCGAAGTAAGGAGAGGTGAAACCGATGAGTGAACACTTCAAAACGGTAGGAAGGCCAGAAAAGAAAGTCGACGGCCTGGCACTCGTTAGGGGAAAACCCGTATACACTCCAGACTACGACGCGCCTGACGCTCTTGTGGTGAAGCTTTTGCGCTCGCCACATGCCCACGCTCAAATCAAGGGCATTGATACCGGACAGGCCGAGGCGATTAACGATGTAGTCGGCATCTTCACATTCAAAGATATCGATAGAATACCTTTCACAAGGGCCGGTCAGGGATATCCGGAGCCTTCTCCCTACGATACTTATCTTCTGGATAGCAAGGTAAGGTACGTTGGAGACGTGGTGGCTGTTGTGGCTGCAAAAAACGAAAAGGCCGCAAGAGAGGCCATGAAGAACATCAAGGTCGAATATGAAATTCTCGATCCGGTCTTCGATATGAGAGAGGCGTCGAATGAGGGAGCTCCAGTAATTCATGACGAGGACGATTGTTCCGGTGTCTTCGATAAATCAAGAAACATAGCCGCTCACTTTGTGATGGATATTGGCGATGTTGAGAAGACTCTTGAAAACTGCGATTTTGTCTTGAGGAAAACCTATCACGTAGATACACAGCTTCATGCCGCGCTGGAGCCACACAATGCTCTGACTTATTTCGACTCTGTTGGAAGACTTATCGTCGTTTCTTCAACTCAGGTACCGTTCCATTGCAGGAGAATTCTTTCCCACATATTGAAAAAGCCAATTGCGGATATTCGTGTGATAAAACCGAGAATCGGCGGAGGTTTTGGTGGCAAGCAGTCTATTATCGTTGAACCTTATGCGGCTCTCGTGACTATCAAGACAGGAATGCCCGCAAGAATCGTTTACGGCAGGGAAGAAGTCTCAATGGGAACCAATATTCGCCACGAAATGAGTTTCGATGTCGCCGTCGGCGCAACGAAAGATGGAAAAATCAGAGCCATATCGCTGCAAGGCATATCGAACACGGGTGCATATGGAGAACACTGTCTCACTACGTTCATGGTCGCCGGTTCAAAGACACTGCCTCTTTACAACAAGGTGGACGCCGTTCATTTCGGAGGCGACATAGTCTACACAAACCTTCCTCCCGCGGGGGCATATAGAGGGTATGGAGCGCCCCAGGGACTTTTCCCGCTTGATTGCGCGATCGACGAACTGGCCCACGAGATGAAAATGGATCCGCTGAAGCTCAAAGAGATGAACTCCATAAGAGAGGGCGAGACCTCTCCAATATTCGAAATCATGGGAGAAGGAAGAGAAGGGGTTCCGCAGATCATGAGGAGCTGTAAGCTTCAGGAGTGCATCGATCTCGGAAAAAAGGCAATCGACTGGGATAGCAAACGGGGAAAGAAGACGAAAAACGGAACGAAGGTTCGTGGCGTGGGCTGTGCGCTTGCAATGCAGGGCTCGGGAATCCCGAAGATCGATATGGGGGCGGCGACCATCAAAATGAATGAAGACGGTTCATTCAATCTTCTCGTGGGAGCTACGGACCTCGGCACTGGAAGCGACACTATTCTCGGTCAGATAGCCGCCGAGGTGTTAACCGTTCCTCTCGATAAGATCGTCGTATATTCCTCGGATACGGACCTTACTCCTTTTGACGTCGGTGCATACGCCTCCAGCACCACATATGTCTCTGGAAACGCCGTCAGGCTCGCCGCAGAGAAGGTAAAGGAAAAGGTACTTGATCTTGCGGCCGAGTATCTGGAAAGGGATCGATCGGAACTTACGCTCGAATCCGGAGTGATCAGAGGAAAAGACGGTTCTTCCGTATCGCTATCGGAACTCTGTACTATGCACATGTACACGTTCAACCAGCAGCAGATTTCCGAGTCGGCATCCTATGTCGGCGAAGAGTCTCCCCCGCCATTCGCGGCAAGTTTCGCAGAGGTTGAAGTCGACACAGACACCGGCAAGATCACCCTGATCAATTACGTTTCCTACGCCGATTGCGGTCTTGCGTTGAATCCAATTCAGGCGATGGGTCAGCTCGAAGGAGCCTCGATGCAGGGTATTGGGTGGGCATTATACGAAGACATAATATACGCAAAGAACGGAAGAATGCTGACAAATGATTTCTTCACCTATAAAGTTCCTTCGAGGATGGATTACGGAAAGCTTACCTGCGGACTCGTAGACAGTTACGAACCGACGGGCCCCTTTGGGGCGAAGAGCATTGGCGAAATCGGAATAGACACGCCGATTCCTGCAATAGCCAACGCGATTTTCGACGCTACCGGCATCCGCCTGCGACACGCTCCTTTCAAGAGTGAACGGGTTCTTTTCGAGATACTGAGTATGGAGGTATGAAATGAAGAAGTTACTTGCATCTGCACTTGCTGTATTGCTCTGTTCGGCAGCCTTAAGCATAACTTTCTGGGTGAGCTGGGAAGGCGAGGCCTTCTACAGACAGGCTGCGGACGATTTCTATAACCAGACAGGCATACCTGTAGAGATCGTTTACTTCCCCAAGATCGAGGAAAAGCTGAATATCAGTCTGAAGACAGGTGATCTGCCCGACGCCGCTTTGATAAAAGATACATATATAGGGGATGTAGCCTCTTCAGACAGGAGCCTCCCTATTTCGGAAGATGCGCTTAAAGACTACCCGGAAAGATATCTCAGTCCATATATCTGGAACGGTGTTGTCGGAGCAGTTCCCTACTATGCGGACAGTCAGGTTGCCTTTGTCAATATCGACGCGTTTGAGCAAGCCGGATTGAATCTCGAAGAAGGACTTGACTTTTCTCAATTCGAACTGATAAAAGAAAGGCTCGCCGGCGTTGTCGATTACCCGATAGCATTCGATTTCACATCCCCGTACGTAATGTTTCCATACGTTTCGGCCCTGCATTCCGAGGAAGAGACGGAAAATCTTCTTGTAGGATCTCAAGGAAGTATAGAAGCCGTATCGAAGGTTAAGAAATACTTTGACGAAGGGACTATCTCGAGGCTAGAGAGAGCTGCAATGAATGGTCTCTTCAGACAGGGAAAAATCGGGATAATGCTCCAGGGAAGCTATATGGCAGAGAAATTCAGAGAGAAGGGGCCGAGATTCGCAATGCTGCCTTTTCCCGATCTCGAGGGCGTAGAGATCAAAGGTGTAATAGACTCGAAGGGCTTTGCTCTTTTCAACGGAGAAACCCGCGACCAGTGTCTCAGTTTCATAAACTTCCTCAACGAGCACAGCAGGGAGTTTTTCGTTCAGTGCGACAAATATCCCCTATTCCGTTCCGACTGGCTTCCCGAACTGGAAGAGATCATAGACGAAGGAAGATTTATGCCCAATCGTCCCGGGTACCAATCCCTTTTGTTTGAAGCCCTGGAACCAGCTTTGCAGGCTATATATAGTGGCGCTATGACAGTCGATCAAGCCCTAAAAGGCGCGCAGTCGTATATTGAATCTGTTTGGTGATATGTCGGTTGTAATACCGATTTTCTTTGCCCTGGGCCTGCTTCCCTTCATCTTGAGAAGAAAGTGGCCCATGGCGCTCCCGGTAGCTTTTATTCTGTCAATCGCTACCATTGCGCCGATAGCGTGGGCTCTCTATGTCTCCTTCACAGAATATGGAGTCTTCCAAACGGCTCCGGTTTTGGTCGGTCTGAAGAACTACGAAGCAGTGATTCGAGATTCAGGCTTCAAGCTTTCCTTAAGACTGACGGCTTTGTGGTCAACTCTCAAGACGACACTGGAGATCTCGATATCCTTCTTCATCGCTCTCAGACTGAGAAAGGCGACAAGACGTAGTAAGGCGGCTCTTCTTCTGCTGGGGGTCGGCTGGTTCATACCTTCCTTCATAACCGTTTCCGGGTGGAGGGCCTTCGTCCAGGGATACGGCGGATATTCTTTATTGAATACTCTTTTGGGAACGGAGATAGACGTGACGCTGAATGCCTTCCATGCATTCGCTTCCTCCCTTCTGGTGAGCGTGTGGCTTTCGATACCGCTGTCGACAATGATCATTCTGGGCATGCTTGGAAGAGTCTCCAGAGAACTGGACGATGTAATGAAGATCGATGGAACGGGAGACGTGGCTACTTCAAACATACTCTTTGGAGAGATAAGGTATCTGCTGATTCCCTATTTCCTGTTCCAGCTGGCGAGATCGATGAAGGAATTCACTTCGGTCTTCCTTATGACGGGAAATGGTCCTCTGCTACCCGAAGGGTTTACCCCACAAACTCTTACCGGTTCAACAACCTTTTTGGGAATAGTGCTGTTCAGAAAGTTCAACACTGCAAAGGATTACGGACTTCTCTCTACCTACGCAGTGTTCGTGGGCATCTTTGCGATCATCTGGATCCTTGGCGCTCTCTTCTCGAGAAGCGAGGTTCCCAGGAGGCACAGGCAGGTTCTCTTTCTTAGCAGCGCCGCCCATGTCTTTCTCGGGCTTCTGACCGGCTGGAACTGGTACATAATTCCCATAGTTACAGGCTACGCGATTCTCCCTCTGATAATACCCCGCTTCAAGAAGAGCTTCCGGAGACTTGTAGGCATTCTCCTGATGTACGAAGTTATGTTGAGTATCTTCAGTGTGGCACAGAGCGGTATAAGCGGAATCATCCCTGCGTCGCTGCTGAGCGTGCCGTTGATCCTTTTCTCTTTGAGATACAGACTCCCGCAATTTGATTTTTCGGTGCCCGAATGGCTGAAGAGAGTTCTAATAACGGTCTGTCTGCTTCCCACAGCCGTTGTGGTACTGTATATCCTCTTTCTCTCTTTTGCTTCCGACTCCAGTATACTGCCTTCTTTAACCATACCGACCCTCTCGAACTATTCGAGAGTCCTCTCGGACGGACTTCTGTCAAATATCTTCAATACGATCGGAGTCTCTTTCTGGGCTTTTGTCATGGTGCTTCTGGCGGGAATTCCCTTTTCATATCTCCTCGCAACAAAGAGAACTCCCTTTGTTAACGGAATAGCCGCGGTGATACTTTTCGGAAGCCTGTACACTGGAATGCATACATTGCTTCCAATGTATTTCGTCTTCGAAAGACTGGGAATTACGGACAGTCTCTTTGGTGTAGGAGTGGTCGTCTGTATCCAGTCGCTCCCGCTCACAATACTGCTTCTCGGCTCTTTTTTTTCCTCGATTCCAAAGGAGCTTCGGGAAGTCTCTCTTATTGAAGGACTGTCGGAAACAGGCTATTTCTTGAGAATTGTGATTCCTCTCTCATTACCCGTAATTGGCGGTCTGCTGACATACGTGGTAGTTTCGTCATTCAACTCATTCAGTATGCCTTTGATTCTGCTGAACAGCCAGGAGCTTATGCCTTTCTCGCTGAAAATCTACGGCTATGTGGGAGAAGTCAGAAGCTTCTACACCTCCTGGAATCTCTTTGGAGCCGCCTCAATAATCGGGATAATACCACTGCTGCTATTCTTCAAAAGCTCATTAAAACTTATCTACAGCTCGAATCTCCGGGATCAGGGAATAGAGTACGATTGAATCTTCATAACCGTGATCGGGAAAGAATCCGAAATCTACGTTACAATATGAATGGTGGTGAATTCTTTTGAAAATACTTTTGACTAACGATGATGGAATCCAGGCGACTGGAATAAGGTCTCTTGCAAAGAGACTCTCAAAGTCTCACGAAGTAACGATATTTGCGCCCGAGAGCAATCGAAGCGGGGTAAGTCACTCGATAACCTGGTTGACTCCAGTGAGGATACGGGAAACAAATACTATAGAGAATGTTTCCTCGTTCTGTACTAGCGGGACACCGGCCGACTGCGTTATTGCAGCGACTACAATCAAGGGCATCAACAGCTTCGACCTCGTTGTAAGCGGAATCAATCACGGCCAGAATCTTGGCGTGGACATAAGGTATTCCGGTACGCTCTCTGCAGCGCTTGAAGCGAGAACTCAGGGTATCCCGGCGATGGCGATCTCCATTGTAAGTGAGGAGAATGCAGACTTTATCGCAGCAGTAGACTTTTCTGAGAACTTCGTGAGGGAGTACAACTGGAACAAGCTCCCGAGACATACCGTTCTTAACGTTAACGTGCCTGCGATACCAAGAGACAAGATCCGGGGAATCAGTTGCACGAGACCGGGCGGTCTCATAAAAAGGCGCTGGTTCGACAAGAAAGTCAACGAATGGGGTGAAGAGGAGTTCTGGATGCAGAAAGAGATCCTTCACGATTCCCATGAGGAGGATCTCGACTACGTGAACGTGAACAAAGGCTTCATTTCTGTGAGCCCGATCGACTTCTTCGGATCATGCGAAGAGAGTTTCAGGTTATCTTTGGAAGAAGATCTGAAGATATTTGAAGCGCATTGGTTAAACAAAGGCAATGAGAAATTCTCGATGGCTTCGTTCGAAAAATAGACTTTACAGGCAAGAGGCTCAGAACTCCAGGAAGTTGAAGAGTCTCCCGTAACCTATTTTTAGACTGAATTCCGATTTTCCGCCCAATGCCATGGAAGCAGAGAGGGTGACCTCCTGCTTTTCGTCGGGGCTGTAATGGAAGTTCAGAGAGAGCCTGGTTTTTCTGGTGATCGGTTGTGCGAGTCTGTACCAGTCAAATTCAAACGGTTCGCCGTAGAAATCTTCTATCCTGTAGGAACCCTGCCTTATGTATTCAATGCGCAATTCCGTGAAAAACTTACTTGTTTCATAAGAAAGGGCGAGAAGGTCAAGCGAGATATCGGGACCGTACGGAAACCCGTAGAAGCCGTTTATTACGAGGTACGCGCCCCCCTCTATGTCGTCTGCGTTGAAGCGGATCGGGTTTATGTACTTTCCTTCCTCAAACTCTCGATTATAGAGATACGGGGTGCTGTGATAGTGCTCGTATTTCAGCTTCAAACCCCCCGATTCTTTGAAAAGAGTCTTCTCCCTGAGACCGAACTGTTCGTCCCACAATACTGGTCCCACGTAACTATTTCCATCAATTAAAGAGGCTTCCCCTCCAAGATACCATCCCAACGAAGTGGGGTTTTCCGTTCTATCTCCGGGGATCAATATATCATCGGCATAGAGCATGCCGTACAGCTCCAGAATTCCTATCCTCGATTCGACGAACAGACCTGCGTTGACGTTGGAGTTCTTTGCGTAGTTGTTGTGAAAGACCATGAAGGGACTCATGTCTCTCAGGTCGGGAAACGTATTGCTGATGAGATTCGTCTCGACGAAACCAACTCTTGTGGAACTGCCCTCATAACCGATGCTGTGGCCGATGAGAGTTCTCGGGCTATCGAAGATTGATCGGTCAGAAGATATGACGAAAAAGCTGTAGAAGTACTTACCGGATAAAACCTCCGCGCCAAGATCGAGCCACAGATGTTCAAAATAGGGCACGGTCTCCGATAGCACGAAATTGTATGTAGCGGGACCGAAGTGAAGTCTTCGCTTACCGGCAGAAATCCTCAAGAAATCATTTTCAAACTCGGCAAAACCGACCCTGGGAAGATCTGTATCTATGTAGAGAGTATAAGCGTTGTGCCTTATCGGAAAGTTCGACCAGCTCCTGCCTCGAAGAAAAGAGGTAATGTCCTGCCTGAAGTCGAGCCTGAACAATGCCCGATAACTGCTTCCGGAAAATTCCACGCCGGCCGATGCAAATGCCGGATAAGAAAAGTAAGTGCGCAGGTCATCGAAGCCAGGTTGATACTCTCTATCGTGCACTGTGTAGTTGTTCAGGGAGAGAACCGGATAAATGCTCAAAAAAAGCCCGGTCTTTGCGCACAAAGCAACTGAAATAACAATCACGAACAGCAGTAGAAGTCGTTTCATATAGAGCAGCCTCCTCCATCGATTATACGAGATTATCCCATAAGTGGGCCCGAATTCCTCTATCGAAAGGCGATTGAAACAAAACTTGCAGTTCCGCATAAAATGAGTCGTATAGAATACGCCGCGATAATCGGACTCGACAGAGGGTCCCTAGATCATTCAATCGCCGTGTTCTCCATGGATCTGCCGGGAAAAAACCTTTGCAGCCCGATCCCTATGAGCGGCGCCAAGAAAGCGATGACCGGGGTGAACAATCTGACTTCAGCAGTCCTTGCGATGAGAAAATTCATGGCAATGAACGGAAGGACCCAGAACCATGTCTTCCTGAAAAAGCCACAGCGCTTCACTTCTCTAAGAAACAGCAGCGGAATCGAAGCAAAGATCATCGGGTAAATCCATGACCAGATATAGGTCATATTGTATCTGAACTGAATCAAGTCGACCGAGTACTCCGCATCCGGGAATATAAAACGACTGACGACGAAAGTCAGCACCGCTGGTATTGAGCCGGCAATTAAACTCTTTGACAGAATGAACGCTCTTTTCTGCCAGGAAAGGCCGCTCTCCAAATTGAACAGTAGATAGATGAGAGAGAGAAATATCATATGGTCCGGTCTGAAAAGCGATCCAAGTGCCATCAACAGGCAAAGGAGATAGAATCTGCCCCTTTTGGCTATCAACAGCAGCCCACCGATAAAAAGAGCCGCACCATGAAAAGTCTCCCAACCGAAATACATGGTCGTAAGGGGCATTATGGCCTGAAAGATCACGGTCGACAGCAGTGATTCGGAAGGCGACGAGAAGACTCTGCAAAAGCCGTACAGGAGTATGAGCGTCAGAATATTGAAGAAGAATCTTGCCGTGATATGGCCGTTCAGAATCCGGTTCTCATCACTCGATAGTTCCACGGCCCTTTTGATGTCCTCGGGCAACCTTTCGCCAATAAGGAGAGCGGTCGTTGCAGGGTCCGTCAAGTAAACCTGCCAGTTAAGACTGCTCGCAAATGCCTTGAGTGCGTTGTTCAGAAGAAGGTTCTTGCCGGTTACGGAATCGACAAGCTCTTCGATGACCTTCTCCAGATCAGAGACGAGTTTCTCTCTTTCGGCCAGGGGAAAGTAGGAGTCTATCATGCCCTTCTTATCTTCTGTCCAGTAGTCGCTTGACAATAACATCTTCGAAAGCTCTTCGCTGTTTTCATCGAGCCACTCGAAGGGAATGAATTTGAAAAGATTCTCCACAAGGTAGTAACTGCCAAATCTGTATTGATCGGGCGCGAAGTTCTCTCCGGAGATTACACGATTATGCTGATTGATTCTCAGATATCTGGATACGAAGAGATACTTTCCATCCGTCGTCCACACAGTCATCGATGTAAATATGTAGGAAAGCAAGGCAAAAATGATAAGGAGAAGAACCCCTCGCCCAATATTGTACTTTTCTTCCACGGTTCACCTCCGGATTTCTTCAGATGACTGCCATTCGCTACTGATTGTAGAGATAATACCATTGGATCTCTCAAATCATAGAGTCTTGATCTTTCATCTTCGTTGCCTACTGCAAAGCTTGTGAAACATATTAGGCCCAAAACCGAATCGTTCCTCAAACCTCCCTGCTGTCCGTCAAATCCTCCTCTCCTTCAAGAGACCTGATCATGCCTCCTATGACAAGTGGAATGGAGTAAATGACTAGAGGAAGGAACAATCTCACTTCGGCGGTCTTTCCAACGATAAAGTTTGCCGCTACGAACAACGGAATCCACGGCCAAGTCTTTCTGTAGAATTCGACATACTTGATTTGAGAGAAAAAGACAATCGGCAACAGAAGAAGAATCGAAGGGAAGATCCAGCTCCATATATGAGTCATATTGAACTCAAACTGAATGAGATCGACATAGTACTCGGCTTCAGGAAAGAGGAAACCGCTGATTAAGACCGTTGCCGCCACCGGAATTATCAGGAGCAGCGCAGAGAATAGCGCCCCAAACCATTGCCTTCTTCTAAGTGATTCGATTCCGTGCATCAGACCATAAATCAACGCGCCAAACAGAGCATGATCCGTTCTTGCCGTGCAGCATAGAATCGTCACGAGCACTAAAACAAGCCTGCTTCCGTCCCTCTTTGTTAGCAAGAGCATTGAAGAAAACAGCACCAATGAAAGGACTGTCTCGGCTTGCAAGAAATCTTGAAGGGCGAATGGGACTAGAGCGGCGAAGAGAACGACTCCAAACAGCGACTGCACAGTGTTCAGGAACTCTCTGCACAGAAAGTAGATAATCGTCAGAAGAATCATGAAGAGGAAGAATCTCGATGTGAAGTATCCGTTCACGAGTCTTGTCTCTTCGCTGTCCTCGAGCAGATGGTTCCTGATATTTTCCGGTATCATCTCTCCAAGAGTGAGCAGGGTCTCTTCGATATTCGTCAAGTAGCTCTGCCATTGCAGACCGTCAATCATACCCCGCAGTAGATTCTGAACAAGGGCGTTGCCCGGGAAGAATGATTCTAAAGTCTTATCAATAACCCTCTGAACTTCACCAATCATCTCTTCCCTGTCATCCTGGGGGAAGAATTTGTCGACAGTTTTCTGCATCTCTTCTGTCCAGGTCTCTTCGCTAATGAGCAGATCGGAGAGAGTGGTATTATATACGTCATACCATTTCAAAGGAATGTACTTGAAGAAATTTTCAACAAGGTAGAATCCACCGAAGCGATATTGCTCAGGGGCATATCCCGTGCCTCTGATCAGATTCTCGTGACCGTACACTCTAATGAATCTAGACACCGTTATGAATCTGCTGTCTGTCGTCCAGACACTGACAGAGGTGAAGACGTATGACAGAACAAAGACAAACAGAAAGACCACTGCGGCGCGTCTTGCCCTAGCACTCAGCGCAAATTTCAAGTGATGATCGGCCATGATTCCCCCACCCAAGCTTTCATTCCCGTGTGTATTCTCTATCAATAGCTATCCCACAAACGGCCCCAGGGGCTCTCTTTCTTCCACTCCTCGAAAATCTGAACACCGTGCTTCTTCCACCAGTGTTTATCATGATAGGTGTCTGAAGCGGCCACGAAGATTTTTACAAGCGGAGTGTGGAAGAAGAGTTTCTGAAAGACCTTCAAGGGACTGAACCAGAGAAGATCTCCGACTCTGCTCGCAAAGTTGTCTCCAACATGGAATTTCAAGTCGACACCGGAAATGTCATCTCCGACAAGTTCTATGTTCTCGGGCCTTCCATTTCCGAGCTCCTCTTCATCGGCTAGCCTTATGTATTTCAGATCCATCGGATTGAAGCCCATCATTTTCGCTGCGACGGCATCTATTGCGACCTGATCTTCGCTGGCAAGTATGTAGTCTGTTTTCACGGGAATCACTGTCCTCGGTCCCGGCCCATTCCCTGCTGTCGTGCCGTCCATGAAAGCGAACAGACCCGAGTGTATCTCCTTCTGTATCTTCAGCAAGTCAACCAGAGTTTCGTGTATCCATGAATGAGTGTAATGCCTCTTCACATTGAGAAGACCGCCGAATGCGTTTTTCATCGCACCTGTGGTCGTCGTATAGATGTGGCACTTCATCGTCGGAAGCTGAACGATATTTTTCCCGAAGAAGTAGTCGGGCAGTCTCAGTCCTTCAGGGTATATCTTCGGAAGTATTCTCAGTTTGCTCTTGGGCGTATATTCTACCCATGACATATTTTCCGGTTCGAAGTTGTAAAGGATCGTGATACCGTACTTTTCGTAGATGATATCATACTTGTTCTGCTTTTCTCCGTACTTTGGTCTCGTGACCACGGTTTTGTTCTCCACAGCAACTATTTCGCCGAAGCCTTCTTCTTTCAGAGCCAGTACGGCACCTTCCAGCTGCCAGGGCGTGCTGTTTGCGCCGGGCATCGGAAGGTGCCATGATATGTTGTCTTTCAAGATTGTCGTGGCGCTTCCGTCCATGGCCTCTTTCATTCCGGCAAGTTTTGCAAGCCTTCTATAGTCATCGAGAACTCTTTCCGGACTCGTCTTTATAACTGCGACTTTCGTTTTTTTCATTTTAGTGCCTCCATTATTTGGCCATCGCTACCAGCCATATGCCGAGGGCGATTACGGCTATGCCCACTATCTTCATCACGCTGAGCCTTTCATCAAAGAGGAATACTGCGACCACGGTCACTATTGCAAATCCGGCACTCGTCATTATGGGATATGCCACTCCCAGTTTCATCCTCGTAAGAACTACGCTGTAGAAGATAAAGGCTACCCCGAATGAGAGAAGCCCCAGCCAAACGCTGATGTTTGTGATTGAATTGACTAGCATCCCTTTGAGTCCGACACTGTTGATGTCAGGCGCGTTCTGCATTCCGTGTTTCAGCAGGATGTTTGCCCCGGCATTGAATACTATTGCTACTAGAAGTACTATACCTTCGGTTATATTCACAACTGTTCCCTCTTCACATCCAGATTGGAAAGTAAATCAAAAGCATTACAGACACAATCCACAATAAGACGGTTAGCGCTATTCCTCTGTCTCTGGTCACAACTTCTGTTGGATCGCCTTCGCCGTTTCTGAAAAGGAGAAGAAGATACCTGAAGACTCCATAAGTTACAAAGGGCACAGTGTAAACCAGCTTATCAGTGCTGAATTTCTCTATCACCTGCGGATCGAGACAGTAAAGCGTGTATGAGATTATCGAGATAGATGCGGTTGCGATCATGAGATAGTCAAGATATTTGTGGTCATACAATGTGAGTACTTTCCGATGGTTGTTGCTCTCTTCCTTCAGGGTAAGCAGTTCGTTTCTCCTCTTTCCGAAACCCAGGAAGAGAGAGAGGAAAAACGTCGTAACGACTATCCAGCCCGTCGGGCTTGTCTCAATCGCATACGCCCCGGCCATTACTCTTATCACAAAACCGGCAGAAATGCAGAAGGCGTCTATCAAGACCATGTCTTTGCCTTTCAATGTGTAGAAGACATTCTCGACAACATACAGCAACAGAAAAACCAGTGCCAGATAGGGAAGAAAGAGAGTAACCAGGACGGCAAGTGTCGCCAGAATGCCTGCAATTATCCAGGCATCTCTCAGTTTGATCTCGCCGGAAGCCACAGGTCGATTTTTCTTTCTTGAGTGATGACTGTCGCTCTCGCGGTCTCTAATGTCGTTGAAAATGTAGACACTGCTCGAAATGAGACAGAAGGCAATGAAGATCAGAAAAGCTCTCAGAAGAGAGGTTAAGTCAGTAAGGTTTGACGAAAAAATCAGCGGAGCGAAGACAAAGAGATTCTTTAGCCAGTGACGTATTCTTATGAGCCTCAAAACCATAGCAAAATTGATCATCAACATCTCCCACAAGAAATCCGCGATTCCTTTTCCAGTTGAATCCTCTGCAGACTACATCAAGCCCTCATATATTAACATAACGGGATACAATACCGAAAACGCCGCTCTTGTTAAGAATCAATCTGAGAAGGAGAAGCCATCATCGAATACCTCCAGACATGCATCCACAACTTCGGGATCAAAGAGCTTCCCTTTACCGCTTCGAATTTCATCGAGGGCCGACTGAAGACCAAGCGAAGGTCTGTAAGGTCTGTGGGAGGAGATCGCTTCAACCACATCGGCAACTGCGATTATTCTGGCCTCCAGTATTATTTGATCTCCGGAGATGCCTTCCGGGTATCCGCTTCCGTCAAGTCTCTCGTGATGCTGATAGATTGCGTCGGCCACTGGCCAGGGAAATTCGATATCTTTGAAAAGCTCTCGCCCCGCAGTCGGGTGGAGCTTGATCAAATCGAACTCAAGATTGGTCAGCCTTCTTGGTGTATTGAGTATCTCCGCGGGCACCTGTATCTTTCCCACATCATGAATCATCGCCGAAAGTCTAAGTCCCGTAAGACTGTTCTCTTCGAATCCCAGCTTTCTTCCTATTGCAACTGAAAGCTCTGCCACTCTCCTTTGATGACCGGAGGTATAAGGATCCCTGAGATCTACGGCCGAAGCGAGTACATTCACCGATGCCTCCATCGTCTTTGAAACAATCTCCAGACTCTCTCTTAGCTCTTCGGTACGTTTTCCGACTTCTCTTTCGAGATGGAAACTCCGGTTACCCAGTGACCCGATCAGAATCGCAAGCGACAGAGTTACGGTCAGTCCGATCGCGAGAATGAAGATCCAGTTGTTTGTGGGATAAACGATGCCAAAGTCCGGCCCCGGATGGGCGAGAATCACAAAGAGCCGCCCGAACAACATTACCGGGACGGCAATGATATGCCGATTTTCCGGATAGTGCCATATGGAAGTCTCCGCTGACTCATAAACATGAGAATCCGATTCCTGCGCCGAAGAAAACAGAAGTACCGGGTTCCCGCCCGAGCCAATCTGGTAAAGCCCAAGTATAACGGTTGGATCTCCGTCACTGGGGAGAATCGGAACGGCACTGTGAAATGCGTGCGAATGAAAGATAGCCCCTACGAACCCTGCATGACCTTGCGCGCTCTCCGCCAGAATCGGTTTGAAGACAATGAAGTGGAGGTCCTTCTCTTCGTCCGTCGGAATCACGACAGGGTCGCTTGCCCACATCAGCTTTGAACCAGCTGCCTCTTCAATAACTTCGTGGGCCGACCCGAGAGATCCCAGGTCCAGTCCAAGCAGATTTCTGTTGCTCTCTAGAGGCTCAATGTACTGTATCGGGTAATATGACTCGCGATAAGGAACTCTTTCCTTTGCGCCAGAATTACCCGCTTCCCAGACGAAGAAGTCCGGAAAGCCTTCCCTTCTGATGCCTTCTTCGAACGACTCTATCCCGCCCGATGAAACACTCTCAATCCAGAACCATGAAATCAGTTCGTTGTTTTTCGAGAGCGAACCTACGTAGTTCCGGAACTCCTGCCTGCCGACAAAACTGCTTGACTCAAAGAACCTGGCAAGAGCCTCGACCTGAAAGTCTCTAGTATTCTTCATCGCCCTTGAAAGCGAAGTTACATGAGTTGCGGCCAGATCGGCGAAGGCATCGTTCCGCGCCGCCTCTTGCCTGTCACGAACTAGAGATGAGACCATGACGGTGGCAGCGAATCCAAATGCGGCAAAGACGATCGCCTCAAGGTACCTTTGAACTCTCTTTCCCTTCTTCTCTTGTGACAGCTTGCCTCTACGGATGATGAAGAATCCCGAAAGTATCGCCATCAGCACCAGAACCAGAGAGAAGACGGCCGGTTTGATCGCATACGATAGAACGGTTTTCCAGAAGTCATTGGCCTCAACGTCTATTCCGAGCACGGCAAGCAGTCTTCCCGAATTCTCATCAATAACGGGAACCATCACCGATACCCATGTTCCCCAGCTGTCAGTAATTACTGGCAGCACTTTCGCCTTCTTCTCCCGAAAGACCTCGAGATCGTACTCGGTTGCATCGGCGTAAATGTCCCCTGGAAGAGATTCGTCATCTGAACCGTGCGGCTCGGAATCAATGAAGAAGAACAACTCTCCATTTTCCTTCTGTCCCATCAGGCAGATGAAGCGGTATTCCGGAAATAGCGCACATTCCTGCTCCAGTTGGCTCTTCAGTCTCCAGTATTCGGGCTTGTCTAGATCATCTATACTCCCTGAAAGCCTCGAGAGTTCGTTTAAATTGAGACCGCTCTGGACAAATCTACCCTGTCTCAAAAGCCTGTCCGAAAATTCCCTTCTTCCCCTGGCTATCTCGGCAAATGAAAGCAGAACCCCCAGAAGAAGGATTAGAACGACGGAAATAACGACGACAGCAAAGCCCAACAGACCGGCAGCAAAGCCAGTCAGTCTTCTGGAAAGTCTAGAGCCGGCACCTCTTATCAAAGGCATTTATGGACACCCCTCATCGAAAAGCTTTCTCGACCAGATTTTAACACAGGACATCTCTTCAACCGAAACATGCACTGGCGAAGAGATAGCGACTTCCCCTCTACAGCCGGCTAGTACAGTTCGTCAAGATCGATCTCTTCCTCCGGCCTTCCCTTAAGAAGAAAACTCTCAATGTTTTTCAAGGCGCCATTCACCATGGACTGCATACTTTCTACCGACCAGCTTCCGACGTGCGGAGACATGACTACATTGGAAAACCTATGAATTGGATATCTCGATGGAAGTGTTGCGGGCCGATCACTCGAGGGATACTCGTACCAGACATCTATTGCCGCGCCGGCGAGAGTTCCGCTTTTCAGAGCATCGTACAGTGCCTTCTCCTCGATTACTCTTCCCCTGCTCACATTTACCAGATATTTGCCCTCCATCTGACTTAGCAGATCGGAACCGATGATCCCCGCTGTCTTTTTCGTCAGCGGAAGAGCAACGAAGACGAGATCACCGGCCCGAACGGCATCTTGAATATCGTCTGTCACTCTCTTCACGTAAGGGAACTCGCCGCCGGAGGTTCTTTTGAATCCCGTTATTTCGCATTCAAAGCCGCTGATCAGTTTTGCTATCGCCTGCCCGATCTTGCCCAGGCCGAGAACAGAGCACCGCTTCCCGATGATGGAATACCAGGTCGCCTCCTTATTGGATGGCCGACCCAACCATACCCCCTGCGCAAGATCGTTATGAAGTTCGACAACTCTTCCCGTAACAGCTAAGGCTAGAGCTACGGCCCTTTCGGCAACGACCTCGGCATTCTCATGGGTGTTTGAAACGATGACGCCACGTTCTCTTAACCGTTCAAGTGGAAGACCATCAACACCGGTCCAGGGAACGACTACCATTCTGAGATTTCTGGCCTTATCGAGGTCGGCTTGCGAAAGATTTCCCTTTACTATTACCTCGGCATCGGAAATATGGGCTTTCGGATCGCTGTCGCTGGAGTACGAGATGAAAGAGTGTTCGGGAAATGCTCTTGCAAGCTCTTCAACCTTTCCTTCCCAGTATCTGTCAAGTCTATTCAGGAATAAGATCTTCACGTTTCTAACCTCCCACGGGATTTTGCGCGAGAAAATCGGAGTTTGTAGCGAACCAATCCGTTCTGAGTCTGGATTTCGTTCACAACGATGAACCCTATCTTCTCATAAAAACCGACGGCATCTTCGTCTGTCCACACTGCAAGAGTATCTATCATGAAGGAATTTATCATTGTCTTTATCAGTGTGCTGCCGAAGCCGCTCCTTCGCTTGTCTTTCCTGACGGCAAGATGCAGAAGCTCGGGCTCTTCAAGCTCATGGAGCTTCAAACCGGCTACAGCAACTATGCTTCCTCCCTGTCTCATCACAAAGAGCCTTCTCTCCGGAGCCCTATACATCTTCAATACTTCGTCGGACTGCTCCGGTCTTCCCAGACAACCAGAAAAAATCTCAATGAACCTTCCGGGAAGATTATCGAACTCGACTTCCTTAATCATTTTTCAACTCCTTACTTTCTGAATCTGCCGCCCGAGATCGGAACAATTCTCAAGCGATATCTCGGTTTGCCTCAGCTCAATCTCTCAGACCTTCGCGAAGACAAAGCAGAACCAGCTTCACTTTCAAATTCAATTGTATCTCATCTACCATTCTAACATTTGGCCAAAAAGGTGAAGCGAGTCGATGCTCTTTAAAATGATTGAACCGGGCTTCCCCAGCGCAAAATAGGGCAGCCAACACAACCCAGCCTCGATAGCTTTTCTTCTGATTCTTCTCATTTCGTAGTCTCTAAGCTCCTGCACAGCAAGAAAATTGCAGTTCTGCTAAGGTGCCAGGCCAGTCATTGAGAAGCGCTCTAACGAGGATTTGAGCCGCGTAAAGCAGCGGTTACCTCATCCCAGGTCATCGGTGATGTCGATCTTCCTTATGAAATACACTCCCGAGGCGATCGCGATGCTGGAGACAACCAGAACGACCGGAAAGCCCAGAAGCCGCAGCACACTACCCAGAATCAGAGGAAGAAGAGCCGTCACAAGACTGAGCGCGCCCGATACACCTGTATACAAAGGTCTGTTCGTATCGTTGGAGATTTCTATAAGAAGCCACTCAAATCCGATCTTTCGTGCGCTCAGGGTGATCCCTGAAAGGAAAAAGACTATAAGATAGAAGTCAGGAGAGGAGGCAGATAGAAGATATGCAATTAGTGGAATAAAGCTGCCAATCGTTGCGCAGGTTATAAGCAGTCTTTTCAAACCTCTCCTTTTTAGAAAGCGATTCCATAGAACCCCGGCTCCAAGCATACCTATCATCTGAAACAGGAGAAAACTGCCCACATCGCTTCCGCTCAACCCGAAGCTGTCCTTCGCCAGGAGAACATAAAACGGGATCAAGACCAATCCGAAACCTGTCACGTTGTTGAAGACTATGTAGTTAAGCAGGTTCGCATCTTCCTTCAGTGTTTTTGGAATGCTCTTCATGATCTTCCAGAAGCCGGGAATTTCACTTCCCTGAACCTCCCTCTCCCGTACTCCCGCGAATCCAAGCGAAGCAACGAACAGCGAACTCCCTCCAATGAAGAACATCAGCGAATAGTTGACCGGATAACGCACGTTTCCAACTATGTACTTTGCGACAAAGCCTCCGAGAAGTGACAAAGCGCTCCCGGCAATCTGTCTGTACGACATGAAACCGCGTCTATCCTGCTTCAATATTGACTGACCGAGCAGATGAGTGTAACTGATTCCCGCGAAGACTCCTCCAAAGGAAAAGACGGAGATTACGGAAAAAAGGAGTACGAGAAGAGCGGTGCCTCCGACAGGCGAAAGCAAGAGAAAGCCTATGGAGAAGAGGGCGCCGACTCTCAAATAGATGCCGAGAAGCAAATACGGTTTCTTCATCCGTTTCGACATAAGGTATCCAGCGAATGTCAATTGAGCCAGAAGAGGAATCCCCGTCGAAATTGCGGTAACTAGACCTATTGCAAAGCTCCCTCCTCCTGCCGCCAAGATCATCGATGGAAGGACCGTGTTCACCTCAACAAAGGCCATTGTCAGCGCAAGAAACGAGGCGTGCCAAATAAAGCCCAAATAATGTCCTCTATCGCTCTCCAACTCTCACCTCAAAACATAAATCCGCCAATTCGTCCAGGCCCGATAATGAAAAGTATATCATCCGACAATTCGACCGAAAGCGAACCGTCACCCTTCAAGGATTTGAATCTCCCAGTTCGAAGCAATGAAAAAAGAATCGAGATCTGTTAGAATTATTTAGCCGACTAAATACTTTTAATGTGAGGATGTAAAGATGAATGAGACCGGAAAACTGGATAGACTACTGATTGACGTCTGCAGGGCGAACTTCATGAAGAAGCGCTCTATTTTCTCCAGGTTCGGTCTTCACAGAGGCCAGCCTCCACTGCTTTTCATTCTCTTCGAAAGGGATGGAAGGACTGTGGGAGATCTCTCAAAAGAGATGGGTCTTTCTCCTGCGACAGTCAGCAAGATGATTCAAAGAATGGAGCTGTCCGGCTTTGTCCAAAAAAGGCAGGATAAATCGGATATGAGAGTCTTCAGGATCTACTTGACGGCAAAAAGCAGAGAGATCGAGGGAGAACTCGAGAAAACGATGCTCGATGTAGAAAGACAAACCTTTTCTGCATTTTCTGCAGAGGAGCGCGAACTGCTGGAGCGGTTCTTGAGAAAACTAAAGGAAAGCCTCTCGAAGTGATAATCATGACCTGATCTACCTAAACAACGAAATGTGGGGTGGAAGACTAGATGAAAAGACTGTTCAAGTTTTTGAAGCCTTACTGGATCTTTGTCGTTCTGGCTCCTCTGGCAATGTTTCTCGAAGTTGCCATAGATCTTTTTCAGCCAAAGCTTCTTGAGGAAATCATAGACGTAGGTATCATGAATCAGAATCTTGACGTAGTCGTAAGCGCAGGAACGAAGATGCTGATAATTACCTTCATCGGTGTGCTGGGAGGAATCGCCTGCGTCATATTCTCAACCCTGGCTGCTCAGAATGCCGGGGCAGATATACGGCGAAGCGTTTTCACAAAGGTTCAGTATCTCTCATTTGCTAAACTCGACAAGTTCGGGACAGGCTCACTTATTACGAGAATCACAGACGATATAGTCCAGTTTCAACAGTTTATAATGATTTTGCTGAGAATGTTTGTGAGGGCACCGATGCTTTTCATTGGAAGCTTGATCATGTCCTTGCTGATTAGCTGGAAACTCTCTCTCATTTTCCTGGTTGTCATTCCGCTCGTTACTTACCTGACTTTCGCGATCATGAAAAGGGTCTTGCCTCTCTTTTCCCGCGTTCAGAAGGAGATGGACAATGTCAATACACGGGTCAGGGACAATCTCCTGGGAATAAGAGTCGTCAAATCTTTCGCATCCTCCAGGTTCGAATCGAGCAAGTTTGAAGATGCAAACGAGAAATATACACAGATAGCGATGAAAGCTGCGAGGACCATGGTAATCATCATGCCGCTTCTTTCACTGATACTGAACCTTGGAATCGTTGCAGTGATCTGGTTCGGAGGCATTCAAGTCGAAGCCGGAGGGATGCAGACGGGCCAGATAATGGCATTCGTTAACTACCTGGGAAGAATGCTCATGTCGATGATGATGATCGGAATGATGCTCGTATTTGTCTCCAGGGCGCAGGCCTCCGCCAAGCGAGTGGCCGAAGTCCTTGAAGAGAGCGAAGAAGAAGATGTGAAGGCGGGCATATCCCATGACCTTAGGGGTCCGATTGTCTTTGAGAATGTTGACTTCAGCTACGATGGAGGAGGCAACAAGATTCTCCACAATCTCAACTTTACGATCAATCAAGGTGAGACGGTCGCTTTTCTTGGCGACACGGGATCGGGCAAATCGTCCCTGGTCAGTCTTTTACCCCGGCTTTACGAAGTAGATTCCGGTAAAATCCTTCTGAATGGAATAGATATTAAGGAGATTTCACGCCACGAGTTGAGAAAGAACATATCCATGGTATTCCAGGAAGCCGTTCTCTTCTCAGGTAAGATCAAGGACAACATAAGTTACGGAAGGCCGGGTGCCAGTGACGAAGAAATCGCCAAGGCGGCCGAAGTTGCACAAATCGCAGACTTTGTCGACACTCTTCCAGAGAAATACGACGCCCGCCTGAGCCAGATGGCGACGAACCTCTCCGGCGGGCAGAAGCAGAGAATGGCGATCGCGCGGGCCGTAGCGATGAGATCGCCAATCCTGATCTTTGACGACAGTACTAGCGCTCTGGATGCAAAGACGGAGTCCGAGGTCATGAGGGCAATTGGCGAAGAGCTTGACTGCACTAAGATAATCATAGCCCAGAAGATAAGCTCAGTAGTAAATGCCGACAGGATATTCCTTCTGGATGATGGAAAGATAGCAGGAAGTGGAACCCACAAGCAACTGCTGAAGGAAAGCGATCTGTACAGGGATATCTACAGGTCTCAGTTTGGTGAGGTAGGTGAAGTGAATGCCTGAAGAGAAGAAAGCGACTCAACCCGAAGTCACCATGCCCGCCGGCCCGGGGAGAGGCGGACCTGGAGCGGGCAGAGCGCGACCCGTTCAGAAGCCTAAGAACTCGAAGCAGACCGTTCTGAGACTAGTAGGATACTTCAGAAATGAGAAGAAAGGTCTGATACTTGCAATAGCATTTACGATACTGGCCACCGGTGCCAGCGTCTTCGGTCCCTTTCTTCTGGGAGTAGCTATCGACAAATACATGCTCGTGGGCGACATGGCCGGTCTCGCAATGATTTCGATTGTCATGGCGGCAGTCTACATATCTTCATCTTTCTTCCTCTGGCTCCAGGGCTACACAATGGTTGGAGTTGCGCAGAGAAGCATAAGGAGACTCAGGCAAGACCTCTTCGACAAATTTCAAACGCTGCCAGTCAAGTTCTTCGATACTAAGCCTCACGGAGAACTGATGAGCAGACTGACCAACGATATAAATAACATTTCCCATACTCTTAGTGAAAGCGTTACTCAGCTAGTTAGCAGTCTTCTGACTCTTGTCGGGATAGTAGTCATCATGTTTTTTCTCAATCCGATCCTGGCACTGGTCGCGATGTCTACCGTTCCATTCGTTATGATTGTTACGGCCATAATTGCGAAACAGAGCAGAAAGAACTTCCTCGCTCAACAGAAGGCTCTTGGCGAACTCAACGGTTACGTCGAAGAGAGGATCTCCGGAGCCAAAGTCGTGAAAGCCTACGGCAGGGAAGAGTCAACCGTTAGAGAATTCCAGAGTATAAACGAGTCTTATCGCAGGTCTGCAATTATGGCCCAGATATTCGCAGGCTCCTTCGGACCGATAATGAATATGGTAAACAATTTCGGTTATGCAATAGTTGCCTTTGTCGGAGGGTGGATGTCCGTGAAGGGGATACTCTCTGTCGGATTGGTCGCCAGCTTCATCGTATATGTCGGTCAGTTCAACCGACCGATAAATCAGATAGCACAGATGTTCAATGCGATTCAGGCAGCTCTAGCGGGGGCCGAGAGGGTCTTCGAAATTCTTGATGAAAAAGGGGAAAAGAGAGCGGAAGAGACCTTCTTCCCGCAGAAGATCGAGGGAGAAGTCACGCTTGAAGAAGTTGACTTCAGTTACGACGGCAAGACCATAGTATTGAAGGATGTCTCTCTCACGGCCGAGCCAGGGCAGATCGTCGCTCTGGTGGGACCGACGGGAGCGGGCAAGACCACGATCGTGAATCTCCTTACGAAGTTCTACGACATAGAAGACGGAAAAATCATGATAGACGGTCATGATATATCTAGCTTCGACAGAGAGCAGCTTAGAAGAGAGCTCGGCATTGTTCTGCAGGATACACAGCTGTTTATGGGCACCATAAAGGACAATATTCGCTATGGAAGACAGGAAGCTTCAGATGAAGAGATCATAGAGGCCGCAAAGATGGCAAACGCCCATCACTTCATAATGGGGCTGCCGGAAGGGTATGAAACTGTTCTATCCTCCAGCGGGGACACCATCAGCCGCGGGCAGAGGCAGCTGCTGGCGATCGCTAGGATAATGCTCATAGATCCCCAGATACTAATACTCGATGAAGCTACTAGCAATGTCGACACCAGAACGGAGATGCACATTCAGGAGGCGATGCGGAATCTGATGAAGGACCGCACCAGCTTCGTTGTGGCCCACAGACTCAGTACAATCAAGAACGCGGACAGAATTTACGTGATCGACAATGGAAGGATAATAGAAAGCGGCACTCACGATGAGCTGATCCGTATGAAGGGTTTCTATTACAGTCTCTACACAACCCAGCTGGCCCTTCCGGGACATGATGTGGCTTGAGCGCAACCCGATGATATAATGCAGCATAGAAGAGCATTTTCGGCAAGGCCAGCCTGCCAGGAATGTTTTCGGCGCTGCACGAATATTTGATCTTTGTTTCGACTGGAGCGAAATCTATCGTTAGACATCAGGAGGAGTCATGGAACATGCAGTTAGATTCGAAGAGATCACGGAGGAGACGGTGCTCGACGCTATCCGCTTGAGTGGCACGCTGCTCGAAGGACAGGAAAGGGCCGTGGCCTCAAATGCAGTTTCGATAGCTCAAGCCCACTTCGCAAAGAACGCCTGGTTTCGGGCGATCTATGCTGGAGATGACATGGTGGGCTTCATTATGCTGGATTTCACGCCCGATCCGAGAATGAAAGATTTTAAGCATGCCTCTATGTGGCGCTTCATGATCGGCGGCAAGTATCAGAAGATGGGATATGGAAGAGACGCTATCCTCTTGTTGATTGAGTATCTCAAGGCCCAGGGTTACGAGAAACTCTTCACCTCATGCGTCGTCAATGAACCCTCTCCGCTCCAGTTCTACCTGAAGCTGGGCTTCGTCGATACTGGCGAGTGGGACGATGATGAAAAGATACTGATGAGAGACCTCTAGTAACCGGCTTCGGGAAAGAGATAGTCGTTGACCCTATCGAGCTTTCCTGCCATCGTTGTAAGCTGATCGGCTTTCAACGATACTTCATATGCCAGTGTAAGGAGACCTACGGCATCCAGCACATAAGAGAGCTTCGACAGCTCCTCTGCAATATCGCCGAGGACGGGGTTTTTGTACTCCATGAGCCTCAAAAGCTCTACAATCAGAGGAACCGTCTCTTCGAAGATCTCGAGGATCGTTTCCCAGTTGTCTATTCTCTCATGTTCTCCGAGCACCTCGAACGACCAGTCTTGCAGAGGTCCCATCACTTCACTTCTCATGCTTGCGAAATCCCTGTTCATACTCCAGCTCGCAGCGTAGAGATCGAGATCTGAAATTGACAGTGAAGCCAGACGAGCCGCCCCTGACAGCGACTCCTCAAGCTCTCTTATTACCGGTTTTGTGAAATTGCGGTAAGTGAGGTCGGTGTAGACTACCTGCCGGATTTCATCCCTGACGCTTCCCTCATCCGAGTCTTCGCCGCCTCTCACCCATCCGACCATGTCACCCTTTATTAGACTCAGAAGCTCCTCGGCCTTTGAAGGATCGGAAAGGTATGCCCTGAGCTTATCTTTCACGGCCTCAAGCACATCGTCGAGCAGGTCGTTTTTCACATAATCTACGAATTCATCCAGCAGTGCTTCGATTGATATCTGCTGTGCCACGCCGCTCCAGTTACCCGAGATAATGTCGGCGATGATCGAAGCGGTGGAGAGTATTATGTTCTTTGCAGAAGATATCATTGCGGCCACTTCCTCTGCATGCTGAACTATGCTCCTCGTATCACGCACCATCTGCAGTAGATCACTCTCTACTCGCTCCGATTCAATTGCCGCATAGGACATTCCATTGAGAAATGCCCCCACGGATACGTAGAATCTCTTCATAGCTTCCATTTCCCTTAGGTTCAGTCCGTCAGAAGCGATCGTACCTATCCATTTCAACGACTTTTCTGCAAACTCTTTAGATTCATTCACGGCGATCTCGTTGCTTACAAATTCATCCATGAGGCCTCTGATCTTAACCGACTCGAGAAATGCATCGCCCGTACGGGCAACAACAAAATCCGGTAACGCTTCTCCCTGAACGAATGAAATTTTTCCTGAACCATCTAGTCGAAGTGTGGAATAGCGGTAAGAGCTTCTTCCATATCCATAGATTCTGTAGAGGTACTCTCCCGGATCGACCGACCGCAGTTGCAGAACCCCATTCTTCATAACATAGGTTTCGCTGAATGCTTTCAGGTCGCCCAACTCTCTCAGCAAATCCATTTCCAAGGCTTTGTCGGGCAACGCATTGCCCTCTTCGTCGAGAACGGGAAGATGGTAGTCCTCTGAACTCTGGAGATAGCCTTCTTCATCGAAAAATGGCGAATACGACAAGGAGGCATGTTCATCACCCCATTTCACGTCCACTTCAACTTCGAAACCTTCTTTCCGATAGTAATCCGTAATCTCATCAAGACCGGATTTCCATGAGAGGTAATAAATCGATTCAGAAACGGGCAGTGCGTCGACTTCGATGAGATCCTGTTTGAATGGCCAGCCAAGAGAAACGGCCCCTGCCAGACGGTTGAAATTCGACTCGCTCAACGCGGGATTTATAAGCCTGTCATAATTCTCCATGTGCGCCAGTGCAGACTCCTCGGGCTGGAAGTATTTCAACTCGATGCCCCTTTCTTCCAGCGCGATTTCCACGGCTCTTTTCGTGGCAACACTGCCTCCGGCGAAGTACCAGAATGGTCCGTAAACAGTCTCCGGAAGAGTGTCTGTAATGACCACCATAACTGCCCTGGAGTCTTCACGGAATTCAAGCTGACTTCCGAAGAGGATTGCGTCATAACTCCAGGTGTTTATGTGCCATTCACCGGCCGTTTCGATTTCCTCGATAGCGAGAAGAAGTCCGTCCCTTTCCATAACTCCGTAGAATGGATGGTCCGGTGACTTTCTTCCGGGCTCTTCCAGTGACGATGCTTCAAAGCGCAAAACCGCCACCCTGAAATCACTTGCATCCTCTTCGAGTCGATTCACGAATTCCTTCAGTTCTGACTTGATCGACTCGATTTGATCAGCCATTGAGCCAGTCGCATCGATCAAGAAGACCAGATCGATTTTCGAGGAAGATACTGATCTTTCCCAGAATCCAATGCCACCAAACTGGTCTTCTCTCTGCTCCGGAGCAATTTCGGCCTTTGACAAGACATTCCCGTACTCGTCTACGAGAGTCTCGGTTATGGTGAAGTCTTCAATTGAGAGTCCCGTGACGGGGATCTCTCCGTCTTTGACACTGACGGCGCAGCAAACTTCGTGAATGCCGTTGTAGCTGAAATCCCATATTTGCCAGCTTTTCAGTTCAAGCGTTCTCGAATAAACGGTTGTGATTAGAAGAAGTGAGAATAATAGAAACAGGAAGCCTATCCTTTTCACTAGATCCACCTCCAGATCGATCGATCAGAGGAGAAGACAAAGAGAACTACTCTCTGTAAGAATATTCTAGCAGATCAACTCAAACAAACGATCATCTGGAGAGTTTGCCGATTGCCTGGGCACAAAAAAGAGAAACAGACCCTAATGGGCCTGCTCTGGTCAGGAAGCGGGGACTTGAACCCCGGACCTCTGGTTCCCGAAACCAGCGTTCTACCAACTGAACTACTTCCTGTCTGGAAAATTCTATCACGTGTCGTCTCCACTTTCAAGAACGGAACTCCCTTCTATGAAGGCACTGCCAATCACGCGATCATCAATATAGAAGACGGCCAGCTGGCCGGGGGCCACTGCCCATACTTTTTCCGGGAAATGCACTCTAAGCCTGTTGTCCGCCAGAACGTTGACGCTGGCAGGAACGGCTCTCATCGAGCTTCTTATCATGCAAAGGCATTCAAATCCATCACCCGGATCAATGTACCAGTTTGGATCCTTCGCTGTCACCGACTCCGATATCAGGCTCTCTCTACGCGCCAGAACGAGCCTATTTCTTTCTAGATCTAGCCTCTTGACGTAATAGCGTTCCCCCCCGGAGACTCCTAGGCCCTTTCGCTGACCGACGGTGTATCCCGACAGTCCGGTATGTCTTCCCAACAGATTTCCATTTTCATCCGTTATGGATCCCGGCTTACCATCGATTCCCCGCGACTTCAGAAAGCTTCTGTAGTCTCCGTCGGGAATGAAACAGATCTCCTGAGAGTCCTTCTTCGAATGGACGGGAAGATCAATCCCCGAAGCCTCTTGCCTGACTTCTTCCTTCGTCATTTCACCCAGAGGAAAGAGAATGTCGTGCAGTTTGTGCTTCTTGATTCTCGAAAGAAAATAAGACTGATCCTTCGCTCTGTCAAGTGCTCTCGCCAAAAAAAGTGTTTCATCCAGGGAGACAAGTCTTGCGTAATGGCCTGTGGCTATCTTCTCTGCACCGAAAGAGAACATCTGCTCGAGCAGCAATCCGAATTTCATCGAATCGTTGCATACGACGCATGGATTTGGCGTCTCCCCGCTCATATAGGAAGTGGCGAAGTAATAGAGAATCCTTCTAAACTCCTCGCGCAAATCTACGATCTTCAGCTCAATGCCGAGATGGTCGGCGACGGCTTTTGCATCATCGACAGTCGCATTCGCGAGCGGGTTGCCCTCAAGAACTATCATGTGATAACCAATTACGTCGTTTCCCTGTCTAATCAATCGAGCGGCCGCGACGGCACTGTCGACACCGCCGCTCAATGCAATACCAATTTTCATCTCCATCACCATCACTATGTTAACAGTTGTTTTTGGCTCAAGTGTTTCTAAAGGGTATAATGTCAGTGGGAAATATCTCTTCGAGTCGGTGGATCGCATTGTAGTTTGGGTGCCGGTAGCGTTGAAAATGGTTAGCTCAGGCCGGTTTTTGAAGAGAGGTTTTTTGGGCACGATAATCGAAGCTCTCACATCACTTTGCATCAATTCTTTGCAGAAGATGAAAGAGAGGTTCTTGGTAATGAAAGCATCTTGATATACAATCACTTTATCTTCTATAAGGAGGGGTATTATGAAGAAAACTTTGCTAGTATTGCTCGCGCTGCTGATTTCCGTTGGCTTTGCATTTGGAGTCAAGTATGTGGTCGGCACAAGCGCAGATTTTCCACCGTTTGAATATGTAGAGAACGGAGAGTTCGTGGGGTTCGACATCGATCTAATCAAAGCGATCGCCGAGGAGATGGGCTTTGAGGTCGAAATAAGAGATATGAGCTTCGATTCTCTTATTGCGGCTCTCGTAACTGGAAATCTCGATCTCGTCGTCTCGGGAATGACGATTACTGCTGAAAGAGAAGAGGTTGTCTCTTTCTCGAAACCTTATTGGACTGCCGATCAAAGCGTAGTTGTGAGAGAAGACAGCGAAATGACCGTGACAGTTCTCTTCGGAAAGCATAACGTCGGTGTCCAGACTGGTACAACCGGTGATCTCTGGGTCGAGGAAAATCTTGTCGAGACAAAGATCCTTACGGGCGATTTCAAGAGATACGACACATACGTTCTTGCAATGACCGACCTGGTAAACAAGAACATCGATGCAATAGTCCTGGATGAACCGGTAGCAGAGAGCTTTGCTGAGGTAAGACCGGTAAAGGTCATTGGAGTAATCAAGACTTACGAAGACTACGGTATCGCAGTAAACAAGGCGAACAAGGATCTACTCAATCTCATAAACGAAGGCATTTCGAGACTTGAAGAGTCCGGAAAGCTCAATGAACTGAACCTCAAGCACTTCTGATTGAAGGGCGGAGGAAGTCATAGATAAACTCGGATTAATAGTTGATTCTTTGCCCGCTCTTCTGAAAGGAATGTGGGTAACACTTCAAATCACTTTTTTGACTCTGGGGTTGGGCCTTGTTCTGGCCCTCCCCATTTCTTTTGGCCAGGTCTACGGAAACAAGTGGATCAAGGCTTTCATTGCAGGCTATGAAAAGATCCTCAGAAGCATTCCGGAACTGGTAATTCTCTTTTTAATATTCTACGGGTTTCCGAGAATTGGAATCAGATTCTCCCCATTTGTCGCGGTAGTGATAGGACTGGGCTTCAGATCCTCCGCCTATCAGTCTCAGATCTTCCGGGGAGCAATAAACTCCGTCAGCTCGGCTCAAATGAGAGCTGCCAGATCACTGGGAATGACCAATCTTAAGGGATTCATAAATGTAGTCCTTCCCCAGGCAGTAAGGATCGCCCTGCCGCCATGGACAAACGAGTTCACGATAGTACTTAAAGATTCGTCACTGGCTTATGCGCTTGGAGTTACGGAGCTTCTTCGCCAGGGTGGATACATAATCGCTACGAAGTACGAACCGATGCTTATCTATCTCACAGTTGCCGTAATGTATTTCGTAGTGACGATCATTATCAACAAGACTCTGGGAAGCGTCGAGAAGCGGCTTGCTATACCTGGATTCGATGTAAAGGAGACGGTAAGATGAGCGAAAACAGAGTCGTATTGAGAGTCGAGAACCTTAAGAAATCTTTCGGAGACAAGGAGGTTCTCAAAGGCGTTTCATTCGATATGAATGAAGGCGAGACCAAGGTGATAATCGGCCCCAGCGGCACCGGCAAGAGCACTTTGCTCTCCTGCATAAACATGCTCGTGACTCCAGATGAAGGCAAGATATGGCTGGAAGAGGAAGAAGTGACTTCTGCAAAGAACATAAACAGGATTCGCCAGGAGATAGGTTTTGTCTTCCAGGACTTCGGTCTCTTCAATCATCTTACAGCTCTCAGGAACGTCATGGTCGGTTTGACCAAGGTCAAGAAGGTGGAGAAGGAGAAAGCAAAAGAGCTGGCGATGAAGGAACTCAAGAGAGTCGGGCTGGAGCGAGAGGCGAAGATGTATCCCGCACAGCTCTCGGGCGGTCAGAAGCAAAGAGTGGGTATCGCGCGCGCTCTAGCAATGCAGCCAAAGATAATCCTTTTTGACGAGCCTACGTCGGCACTCGACCCGGAACTGATCGGGGAAGTTCTCTCTGTTATGAAGAATCTTGCCGAAAGCGGGATGACGATGCTCGTAGTAACTCATGAAATGGGATTCGCCAGAACCGTATCGGATGAGATCATCTTCATGGAGCACGGCCATATAGTCGAACAGAGCTCTCCCGAAGAGATGTTCAAGAATCCCAAGAATCCCAGAACGAAGGAATTTCTCTTCAAGCTCAACGAGCTCTACGGGGAGTGAATGAATTGGAGAGAATGTGGAAGATAGTTGTAGACAACTGGCCGAAACTACTTGAGGGACTCGGCGTTACTCTTGAGATGACAATGATCGCCGTGGTGATTGGATTTGTGATCGGCGTGGTTTTGGCGATCGCAAGAGTGTACGGAAACAAGTTTTTCTACGGAATTTCGACCGCAATCATAGAGGTGATTAGGGGCACGCCGCTCCTCGTTCAGCTCTTCATTCTATACTACGGCCTTCCGCCACTTGGAGTGAACCTGTCGCCCTTCACGGCGGCGATTATCGGCTTTGCTATCAACAGCGGCTGTTACCAGGCCGAATACCTCAGGGGCTCAATACAGTCGATTGCCGGCAACCAGATGAAGGCCGCCAGATCTCTTGGAATGACTAAGAGACAGGCGATACTGCAGGTGATAATGCCTCAGGCCTTCAGAAGAGTCATCCCGGCTTGGACAAATGAATTCATCTACCTGCTGAAGTACACTTCATTGGCCTATATAGTCGGTGCGCCTGAACTGATGGCACAGGCGAAGTTCATCGCTTCGAGAAACTTCCAGTTCTTCGAAGTGTATCTCGTTGTTGCGATCATATATCTCGTGGTGGTTCTCTTCTTCACAAAGCTTTTCAGCATACTGGAGAAAAAAGTGGAGATTCCAGGTCTTGAATGGGTTAGATAGGCACGTTCTGCCGTCCATCGAGAGTCGTCGCAGACTTGCCAGCTTAAGGTTTATCCAATATAATCTTTACCGATAAAACGGACTCTCCCGGAGGTGGGTCAGTGCAAATAGACGGAGAACATTTGAGGCTCTCGGATATCTTCAGTGTCGCGTTCGAAAATGAGCCATGTAGTATTGAAGAAACCGCGGCCGGGCTTCTGGACGAGAGGCGAAGATCCCTTGAGATCATCAGCAAAGAGAAAACGATATACGGAGTGAACACTGGATTCGGAATTCTTGCCGATCATCGCATCTCTCCCGACGATGTCAACGCCCTTCAGAAGAACATAGTGCTCTCTCACGCGGCGGGTGTAGGGGAGCCCGTCCAACGAGAACTCGTACGGGCGATAATGCTGGTTAGGGCGAATTCTCTCCTGAAGGGATATTCAGGAGTGAGAAAGTGCGTCGTTCAGAGGATTCTCGACCTTCTCAACAAGGGAATCACACCTATGGTCCCCGAGAAAGGCTCCGTCGGAGCCAGCGGAGACCTGGCTCCCCTTGCGCACATCGCTATGACGCTGATAGGTGAAGGAGAGTGCTTTCTCGACGGAAAAGTGGTTTCCTCCTCTCAGGCTATGGAGAGGGCGAAACTCCAGCCTCTCGTACTGAAATCAAAAGAGGGGCTAAGCCTTCTCAACGGCACTGCCTTCATGGCGGGAATCGGCGCCTGTGCTACACACACCGCGACGCAGCTCTTCGAACAGGCAATTCTCGTTGCGGCGATGTCCGTCGATGCCCTCATGGGAAGCACTTCACCCTTCGATGCGAGAGTTCAGGAGGCAAGAAGACATCCCGGGCAGAGTTACGTTGCCAGAAGACTTCGAGAGACGCTTGAAGGAAGCGAGATCAGGACTTCCCATCTGGACTGTGACCGCGTTCAGGACGCCTACACGCTAAGGACCATTCCTCAGGTGTACGGGGCGGTGAAAGACACTATCGATTATGTTGGATCGGTACTTAATATAGAAGTTAATTCTGCAACGGACAACCCCCTGATATTCGAGAACGGAGACGCTATTTCCGGAGGCAACTTCCACGGAGAACCGGTCGCGCTGGCCGTGGATTTTCTCTCGATCGCCCTGACAGACATGGGTAACATGATCGAGAGGCGGATAGATAGACTTGTCAATCCGAAGCTCAACGACCTCCCCGCCTTCCTGACCAACGGAGAGGAAGGCCTCAATTCCGGCTACATGCTATGGCAGTACACTGCGGCTGCACTCGCTTCCGAAAACAAAACGCTCGCTCACCCCGCATCCGCAGACTCTATTCCCACTTCGGGCTTTCAGGAGGACCACGTGAGTATGGGAGCCTGGGGCGCAAGAAAGCTCTGGAAAATAGTAGACAACGTTGCGACTCTGATCTCCATAGAGGCGCTTCTGGCCTTCAGGGCGCTCTCTTTCAGACACCCGAAAAGGTCCAGTGCGGTAATTGAAGGTCTGTTCAAAGATATCGAGGAGATAGTTCCCGATCATAAGGAAGATCGTTATTTCGGAAAGGAGTTTTCCGACGTAAGAAGACTTCTCTTCAGGAAAGCGGGACTGTCGAACCTCTAGAACGTGTTCTTTACTGCAAAATGATCATCTGAACAGCCTTTAGGAGGAAGTGGGATTTGACAAGCGATTTTTTTGGTTCGAGTCGGGAGAAAAACAAAAAAGAGGACGTCGTTCGTCCTCTATTGAATATCTGGTGCCGGGGGCGGGACTTGAACCCGCACAGGCGGTATGCCCACATGAACCTGAATCATGCGTGTCTGCCAATTTCACCACCCCGGCATCGCACAAATAGTAGTTTATCATTCGCTGTGAGAGGTGTCAAGAGTCGATGAAGGATAAAACTGTAGTTTTGGCTGTCCGTGCGGTACTTACTATAATTGTAACGCTTTGCGCTGCAGGGCTGCTTCTGGGTTCTGACGGGAAGGCAGGGACCGTCGCGCTTTTCTTGAACGATCCGGCTTACGAATTCAAGCTGTCGCCAATTGAACGTTCACTGGCCGAACAGGGTATTGAATACACCATTTTCAACATTTTCGATGATGTACTCCCGGAAGACGAGACCGAATACTCGGCAGTAATAATTGCCGGCGGCGATTCTATGCGGAACTATATTGACTGGAACGACAACGTTTACCAGGGCGGAGAGATAATCCTCAGAGGCGAGGTCCCGATACTGGGTATTTGCCTCGGACACCAGATAATCTCCAGGGTTTTCGGCTCGGTTCTCTACTACAGCGATGAACGCCGCTGGCACGAGATGACTCTTCTGAAAGACGATAAGATCCTTGAAGGCTTCGACAACGGCCTTCTTGTATGGGAGAACCATGCCTATGCAGTCGCCTCCATTCCAGATCAATTTGAACTCTTCGCAAGAGGAAATGTCACTCCTATCCAGATGATGAAGCACAAAGAGAAGGAGATATACGGTGTTCAATTTCACCCGGAGACACAGGGCGGCTTTCTGCGGAATCCGCCAGGCTGGCAGCTTATAAAGAATTTCGCGAAAATTGCAGGAGCCAGTGTCGTGGATCCTCCTTTGCCCGAAGACGGGCGCAAGGTCTTCCCTTACTGATCCGACTCGACTGCAACAGAATTCGAATTCGCGCCTTTCGCCTTTACGAAGGAGACTCATGATAGGAGGAAAAATTGGAGATAATCGCGCTTGATCCCGAATCGCTTTCCAGAAGGACCGTAAGATATAGTTATTCCAGCGAGAAATACTACGATCTCGTTATCAAAAACGATTCAGACCGATGGACGGTTGATCTCTTCTTGAAGGAATTCCCGGCCCCATTCGTGAAAGAGGAATCCTACAATCTCCTCGATCCTTTCAAAGAGCATCCGATAGCGTACGGAGCCTTCGAGAGCTGCAAGGAACTGGGCCTAATTCTCTTCGAAAGAGAGTGGAACAATTCGCTTCGCATCTGGGACATTCTGGTCTGGGAGGAGTGCCGACGAATGGGAGTCGGAAGAAAATTGATGGATGCAGCAAGAGACTACGCAATCACTTCTGGCATGAGACGCCTGGTTCTCGAGACTCAAAGCTGCAACTATCCGGCCATCTCCTTCTACCTGAAATACGGTTTCGAATTGGCCGGTTTCGATACTCCTGTTATTCAAACGAAGATATTGAAAGACGCGAGGTCCGCCTCGAGTTTCACTATCTTCTCTAGATCAAATGCAGGCATTCAGGAAGTCTCTCTTCTCAACATCCGCCAGTCTGCAAAAAGACATCTATACAGTAATTCACTTACATCAAATGACCTTAATTCAATTTGCTCCAGAATCTCTAACCGCTGACTATTGTTGAAACGAGGAATGCAGTGTAGATTATCAGGAGTAGAGCGCCCCTTGGCCTGTCCAGCTCCTTCTTTCTAAAGAGAAGCAAGGGCAGGACTATCGCGAGAAGCGATGCAAAGATGATTTCCCCGGCAAGCGATCTCTGTGCCGTGATAGGCGAGATGGTGGCCGAAATCCCTAGAACCAGGAGCAGATTGAAGATGTTAGACCCTACCACGTTCCCTATGGCAAGATCGCTCCGGTTTTTCCTTCCTGCCGAAATTGTAGTCACTAACTCCGGAAGAGAAGTTCCGATCGCCACAATAGTTGTCCCAATCAGCATATCGCTCACTCCGAATATCCGTGCAATCGAAGAACCTCCGTCGACCACGAAATTTCCTCCGAGAATGACGGCTACGGTCCCTCCGATAGTGGCTACCCAGGCAAGCACAGGACTCTTTTCGAGAATCTCGATATCTCGCTTTCCTTCTACCTCGACGATGTCCGAAATGTTTCTGTCCCTCTTAGCCATTGTGAACACGTACATCATGAAGATCAAGAAAAAAGTAATCAGGACTATGCCGTCACTCCTGCTCAGACCGTTGCCGTTTCCCAGTATCAACGCTCCATTGGCAACGGTGATCAGAATAACGAAAGGTATTTCGTAACTCATGGTGGTCTTGTTAACTCCCAGCGGAGTGAGCAAGGCGGTCGCACCGAGAATCAAACCAATATTCGCGATGTTAGACCCCAGAACATTTCCCAGAGCGATGTCTGAACCTTTGATCGCCGCCTGGATACTCACTGCGAGTTCCGGCGCCGACGTGCCCAGAGCAACTATCGTGAGGCCAATGAGCAGTTCGGAAATCCCCAGATTCTTGGCTATCGCGACAGATCCCTCGATCAGATAATCGGCACCCTTTATGAGCAAAGCAAATCCAGCGGCAAGCATCAGCAACGAAACAAACAAGCGCTTCACCTCCACGAAAAGCAGCGGCCATTGCCGCTGCAACAACAAAGATTATATTCAACTGAAGTTAAAGCCGTGTTTTTACTTTATGACGCCAAGTTCCTTCCCGATCAGTTCGAACTTGGAGACCGCAAAGTCCAGATCCTTCCTCGAGTGGGAAGCGCTTATCATGACTCTTATTCTGGCCTTTCCCTTGGGAACGGTTGGGAAGCCGATCGAACTTGCAAATATGGACTCTTCAAAGAGTCTTTTTGAGAATGTCGAGGAAAGCTTCGCGTCGTAAAGCATAACAGGAGTTATCGGAGTCTCAGTATGTCCCGTATCGAAACCGAGCGCCTTGAGCTGATCCTTGAAATAGCCCGCGTTGCTCCACAGCGTCTTGACCAGTTCGTCAGATGAAGAAAGCTTCCTCACGGCCGCGATGGCGGCTGCGGTTTCGGCCGGAGAGAGGGATGAACTGAAGAGGAATGGACGCGCCTTCTGCTTCAGATAATCGATCAGTGTCTTCTTGCCCGCGACAAAGCCTCCCACTATTCCAAAGGCCTTCGAAAGGGTTCCGACCTCGATATCTACGCTTCCATGCAATCCGAAGTGGTCGACTATGCCCCTTCCGTGGCTTCCGAGAACACCTTCGCCGTGAGCATCGTCCACCATCAGAATCGCCCCGTATTTGTTCGTCTTTTCGACAATCTCGGGAAGCGGAGCAAGATCTCCATCCATCGAAAAAACGCCGTCCGTTATTACCAGCTTTCTCCTGGCCCCGTCGGACTCGGCCTTTCTCAGCTGAGTCTCCAGGTCGTTCACATCCTTATGCTTCCAGACATATCTCATGGCTTTCGTCAGCCTGACTCCGTCAATTATGCTTGCGTGGTTCAGTTCATCGGAGAGAATAGCGTCCTCTTCAGTAACGATCGGCGCAATTACCGACTGGTTTGCATTGAAGCCCGACTGGACAACCAGTGTAGATTCGACCCTCTTGAACTTTGCCAGTTCCCTTTCGAGCTCGTTGTGCAATTCGAGTGTTCCCGCGATCGACCTAACGGCTCCGGGTCCAACTCCCCACTTTCTTATGCCGTCGATCGCCGCCTCCTTGAGCTCTTCGTCGAAACACAGTCCAAGGTAATTGTTTGAGCACATGTTAAGAACTTTCTTCCCCTCGATGTTCAGCCAGGCACCCTGAGGCGATTCAAGTGTCCTTATCTTGACGAGCAGACCCTTCTCCTCAAGCTCCTCCATTTCCCGTTTAAGAACATCAAAATCAAACATCCAAACACCTCCGACAAGTCAATTCAGAATTCAAGGATTACCTTTCCGGAAATACCTCTCATCATGACATCAAAACCCTCTTCGAATCTATCTGCGGGAAGAATGTGAGTGACGACAGGCGAAAGGTCGATTCTGCTGTTCTTAAGCAGCTGAGTCGCGACCTGCCAGGTCTCGAACATCTTTCTCCCCGTAATACCGTACATAGTCAGACCCTTGAAAGTGAACAGCCCGTTTATATCAAATGATAACTCACCGGGAAAGACTCCGAGAAGAGAAACGACGGCCCCGTTAGTAAGGCTCTGAAGACCCTGAATGAAGGCCGTAGAGTTTCCCGACATCTCGAGAAGAACATCGGCTCCGTTGTCTTCGGTAAGGGCTCTCACTCTGGAAGGAAGATCCTCTTCTGTCGGATCGATTACTACATCGGCTCCCATCTTTCTCGCCAGATCCTTTCTGAACTCCTTGATCTCGGAGACGATTACTTGCGCCGCCCCTGCAACCTTCGCCACCGCTACCGCCATCACTCCGATAGGTCCGGCCCCGGTAATCAGGACATTCTTTCCGGTGAGATCAGTCACTAGCGCTGTATGAACGGCATTGCCGAAGGGCTCCATTATCGAAGCATATTCCGGAAGGATCGAAGGATCTACCTTCCATAAGACAACCTCGGGGACCCTCACATATTCTGCGAAGACTCCGTCCCTGTGAACACCGAGAATCTGCATGTTCTTGCATATGTGCATCTTGCCGGTCCTGCATTGAAGGCATTTCTGACACGGTATGTGGGTCTCGGAAACCACCGAGTCTCCAATCGAAACCGACGTAACTTCCTTTCCGGTCTTAACGACCTCTCCGGTGAACTCATGACCGCCTATCTGAGGCGGTCGAATTCTCTCCTGAGACCACTTGTCCCAATTGTAAATATGGACATCCGTCCCGCAAATCGAAGCTCGTTTGACTTTGACCAGCACGTCATGGGGACCGAGCTCGTTCGGCACCGGCACTCTTTTCAAGGAAAATCCAATTCCAGGCTTCTCTTTAACTATTGCGACCATAGTATCAGATTCCAAAGGTATTCCTCCTTGACACAATATTCGTATATCACCAGTCTAGAATAGCTTTCTGCCTTTTTGAAGTTGATTCTGAGGCGGCTATGAGCAAATGGAAGTGCTGGAAAGGCCAGAATTATCTTATACTGCTGTTAACGGTTCCGTAGACTGTGAGAAAATCTCGTACATCTTCCATTGAACTGCACTTCATGTATTCCGTTCTGAGCCTGGCGCCGTTGCGAACATTTCTGGTGTATCCGGCGAAGGACTTTCGAAGCTCTCTAATTGCCTGCTCTTCGCCTACTCTCTTTCCGAGCAACTCCAGATGCGCCGAAAAATGACCGAGTCTCTCAGACAGATCAGGGTCATAGTAGAAGCCCTTCCGTATAAGATCCTTACTCTGTCTGAAGATCCAGGGATTGCCAATCGCGCCCCTGGCGACCACCACGCCATCGACAGAGTAACTTCTTAACGCGTTCACGATTGCCTCCGGACTGAACATGTCTCCCGAACCGTAAGAGAGTATGCCTTCCCCGTGAAGCAAACGAGATATCCTGTCGATCTCCTCCCAGTTCGCAGAGCCCGAATATGCTTGTGCGACTGTCCTGCCGTGCACGAAAACCGCTTCCGGCCTTGCCTTCATAATCGGATAGATAATCTCTTCACTCTCGATGCAGTCGAAGCCCAGTCTTATCTTCACTGAGACAGGCACTTCTACGGTATTCTTCAAAGCGATGATCATTTCCGCGATCTTTTCCGGGGTCTTCAGCAAGGCGCTTCCGGCGCCTTTTCGAGTCACCTTTCTTACGGGGCATCCGGCGTTTATGTCAATCCAGGTTGCCACATTCGAGAGTTTCGCCGCGGCTTTGGCCATCCTCGATACGTTCGAACCGAAAAGCTGAATCCTGGTCGGAGTTGACGGGACAAGTTCATCGGTCTTTCCCGAAGATCTCAACGCGCCCTCGGCGCTGATCATTTCGCTGAAAACGAAGTCGGCCCCCCATTCGACGGAAAGCTCCCTCATTGTCACGTCCGTGTAACCGGCCATCGGCGACAGCCCGATCTGCTTATTCATAGAAAGACTGGACCTCGTCGAGTATTGAATCCGGGACCAGCCCGACAACCGATTTCCCTTCCTTAATTCTCTTGCGAATTTCAGTCGAAGATATGTCGAATCGGGGCGCGTCAAGCCAGATTACCTGGCCGTCGAAGGAATGGTCTCTCTCTGTGATACTTCTTGGGTAGACCGCGATCGTCGCTTCTTCGAGAAGAGCCTCGTATTCAAACCAGGTGTCAAGGGAGACGAAGCTGTCTTCGCCAACGATTAGAAAGGGTCTGCAACTGTGAAGTTTCGAGAAGTGCCTCACCGTGAAGAGAGAATAGGAGATCCCCCCTCTTTCCCTTTCATAGTCGGACACGTAAGCTTCATCGATTCCTTCGAAAACCGTTTCGAGCCATCTCATTCTGATCTCAAATGGAGAGGTCGTACTGGAGACCTTGTGAGGGGGCAAGTACGCAGGAATAACGTAAAGCCTGTCCAGTTCCAGCTGTTCGATCGCCCGTATTGCTACGACAAGATGGCCCGTATGTACGGGATCGAAGGAACCGCCAAAGATTCCGATTCTAGTCTTTGAACACATACTCTCTGTCATCTATTACTACAGTATCTCCTTCCATTATGCCGGCATTTCTAAGCTTCGAAGAAAGACCGCCCTTCTCCAGCTTATCCATTATGAAACGGTCTCTGTACTTGAAGGCCCTGATCTTTCTCACGTAGAAATCGACTGCCGGTCCCAGAACCACATACCTTCCGCCAGAGTCCTTCTCCACTCTGAAATCCTCGGGGTAGGGTGCCGTTAGGACGACGGGTTCGACCTGAGGCAGAGGGCTCTCCTCATCGGCCTTCATGAATGAGAAGTACGAAGGATCTCTTTCGATATACTTCCAGATCGCCTCTTTCAGAGGCTGAACTCCCTCGTGAGTCGCCGCCGAAATAGGAATTATCTCTTTGCCGGTGCTTTCTTTGAATAGTTGGAGCCTCTTCCGCCTCTCTTCTTCTGTAATGAGATCGCACTTGTTCGCGACAATAATCTCGGGCTTATCTGCAAGCTCTTGCTTGTAGAATTCCAGTTCGTAACGTATATCTCTGTAATCCTGAATGAAATCTCTTTCCTCGCTCTCTGAGATGTCCAGAAGATGAACGATTGTTTTACACCGTTCGATGTGCCTCAAGAATTTATGCCCCAGTCCAATACCCTCATGTGCTCCTTTGATTAACCCGGGCACATCGGCCACTATATATCCCTGCTCGTAATTGGCCATAACAACTCCGAGATTGGGCGAGAGAGTAGTGAAGTGATAATTTGCTATCTTCGGTCTCGCATTAGATATAACGGATATGAGCGTCGATTTTCCGACGTTTGGAAACCCGACCAGTGCGACATCGGCTAGAATCTTCAGCTCAAGTCGAACGAAGAGTTCCTCGCCGGGTTCGCCATTTTCTGCGGCCTTGGGCGCCTGATTCGTTGAAGAAACGAACCTCGCGTTGCCTCTTCCTCCCTTTCCGCCTCTGGCAATAGCGACTATTTGACCGGGATTACAGAGGTCTGCAATGATCTCTCCACTCTCTGCGTCATATGCAATCGTCCCAACGGGCACTCTTATAACCAGATCCTTTCCCTTCTTTCCGGCCATGTTTGAACCGTGGCCGCTCTCCCCGCTTTGGGCGATGAATCTTCTCTTGTGCTTGAATTCATAGAGCGTGTTTATTGAATTGGTCGATCTGAGAAAGACGTGACCTCCTCTGCCGCCATCTCCGCCATCCGGGCCACCAAATGGTATGTACTTCTCTCTCCTGAAGGAGACAGAGCCGTTACCTCCGTCTCCCGCCTTGACATAAATCCGCCCCGTATCAACGAGGCTTTCCTGATCGTTAGCTAGCATTGGAACACCTCCGCCGTATCTCCATTATGTTATAATAACATTGTTATTGGAAGGGGGAAAGTAGAAGTGGATCGCGTTGTCAACGTTGGTTTTGAGTCCTTTGTGGTAAGGGATAGGATTCTGGCCGTTCTTCCTATTGAAAGCTCGGCCGTTCGAAGGCTCAAACAGCTCGGTATGGAGACCGGAAAGATCGTGAACCTTACTTTCGGAAAGAGGACTAAGGCCATACTGATAACGGACAGCGGTCATATAATTTTCTCCTTTCTTCCGCCAAAGAAAATCATAGAAAAACTCTTCACGAATTAGGAGGTCTTATGGACATAAACATGGCACCTTTCGTCCCTTACGTAGTGGAAGACAGAGGAAGGGGAGAAAGGATTTTTGATATTTACACCAAACTGCTTTCCGAAAGAATAGTCTTTCTCGGCTGGCCAATCGACGATGAAGTCTCTAATATCGTGGTCGCACAGCTGCTCTTTCTCGAGTCCCAGGACCCGGAGAAGGATATAAACCTATATATCAACAGCCCGGGTGGCTCGATCACTTCCGGTCTGGCGATTTATGACACAATGCAGTACATAAAGCCCGACATCTCAACAATCTGCATAGGCATGGCCGCCTCTATGGGCGCGATACTTCTTGCCGGCGGAACAAAGGGAAAGAGGTTTGCTCTTCCGAACTCCAGGGTAATGATTCATCAGCCCTTCGGTGGAGCAGAGGGAGTGGCCAAGGATATCGAAATCAGGGCCAAGGAGATTCTCTATCTCAGGGACGAACTGAACAAGATCCTTGCCAAGCATACTGGTCAGTCAATAAAGAAGATAGAAAAGGACGCAGACAGAGACTTCTTTATGAGCTCTGTTGAAGCAGTCGAATACGGGATGATAGATAAAGTCATCGAACAGAAGCCAAAAGAAAAAGGCAAGGAATAAAAGAGAAGCATAAGTGGCCGGCGCTGAGCGCCGGCTTTTGATGTATCCGGAGTGAATGACGTGGCCGAAATGACACCGATGATGAAACAGTACCTTGAAGTCAAGAACAGCTACAAGGACTGCCTGGTTCTCTTCAGGTTGGGAGATTTCTACGAGACCTTCCTCGACGACGCGAAGCTGGTTTCTAAAGAGCTGCAGATAGTACTCACTTCGAGAAACGGAGTCCCGATGGCCGGCGTACCTTACCACTCGATAAACGGCTATCTCAAAAAGCTGGTGACTGCAGGTTACAAAGTTGCAATCTGCGAACAGACGGAAGATCCGGCATTCGCAAAGGGCCTTGTGAAACGAGAGGTCACAAGAGTTGTCACTCCGGGAACGATCGTTGAAGACGAGTTGCTTCCTGAATCCGAGAACAATTACATCATCGCCGTGGGAGAAGCGGACGAACTCTTCATAATGGCCACGGCAGATGTTTCAACGGGCGAAGTGGCCCTTTCTGCCGCCGATGACCTCGAATCGATGAAAGACTTCATCGCAGCAACTGGACCCTCACAGATACTTCTGCGGGAGAGCTTGAAGGCACTGAAGCGGGAGATTTCCGAGATCACTTTCGCGATGATTGAAATAGTTGAAGACTGGCATTTTGCTCTTTCATCGGGCATCAACTACGTGAAGGAGTTCTATTCGATTGCCTCCATAGATCATCTAGAGCTGAATAACAAAGAGATTGAAGTTCTCGGAGCTCTGTTCAAGTATTTGGAAACGATCAATTTCGGTCCGATGAAACATCTTTCCCTTCCGAGAGTTATCAGAAAATCCGATTCGATGCAGCTTGACGCCTCTACAATTGAAAACCTCAATCTCTTTCGTCTTGAGAGAAAGGGCTCTCTATTCGAGATCCTCGACGCAACGATTACTGGAATGGGAAAGAGACGGCTGAGACAGTGGCTACTCTCGCCCCTGACCGACAGAGAGAAGATAGAGGAGAGGCTCGATGCGGTTCAGACTTTCTATTCTGACCGTCACCTCCTCGATGAGCTGAGAGAGTATTTTGAAAATGTATTCGATATAGAAAGGATCACAACGCGGCTTTCAACGGACAAGACTACCCCCAGAGATCTCTTATCGTTAAGAACCTCTCTGGCGGCACTTCCTCTGATCAAAGAGCTGATTTCAACTGAAGCGTCCTTTGAAAGGTTGAACGATCGGCTGGAGCTTTTTCCCGAAGAACTCGCTCTTCTTCAGCGCAGTATCATGGATGAGCCGTCTGCCGCAGTTGGCGACGGAAAGGTCATAAGGGAAGGGTTCGATCATGAGCTGGATTCTCTTCGCGACCTTCTCGAGCACTCCGTCGAGAAGATGAAGGCGATCGAAGCAGCCGAAAAGAAGTCTACCGGGATAAGTTCTTTGAAGGTGAAGTTCAACAAAGTCTTCGGCTACTTCCTGGAAGTCCCGAAGAGTCAGACGGACAAGGTGCCCCAGAACTACACTAGAAAGCAGACCCTAGTCAACTCGGAACGATATATCACGGAGGAACTCAAAGAATTCGAAGACAAAATCCTGAGCGCAAACGACAAGATTCAGATACTGGAAAGGGCACTCTTCCTGGATGTTTGCTCGCGGCTCCTGAACTCTCTACAGAGACTTAAGGCTGTTTCAAAGGTCCTTTCAGAGATCGATTCTCTCCAGTCGCTTGCAGCAGTGGCGAGAAAGAACAACTACTCACGGCCCCGGTTTTCTGACGATGGAAAGGTGAGGATCTCGAATTCCAGACATCCGATAGTGGAGAGATTCGTTTCGGATTTCACTCCGAACGACGTATCTCTTAGCAGAAGCGAGAACTTTTTTATTGTGACCGGGCCAAATATGAGCGGGAAGTCGACTTTCATTCGACAGGTAGCCTTGCTCTCGATCATGGCCCAGGTCGGTTCTTTTGTGCCCGCAGATGAAGCACTCCTTTCGATCCACGACAGGGTCTTCACGAGAATCGGTGCCAGAGATGAACTGGCCAGCGGCAAATCGACGTTTCTGGTGGAGATGATGGAGACGGCGACTATCCTCTCGAAGGCAACCGAAGACAGTCTAGTTATTCTAGATGAAGTGGGTAGGGGAACCAGTACCTTTGACGGAATTTCCATCGCTTGGGCCGTTTCGGAATTCATATACGAAGCAGTCGGCTGTCACACGATATTTGCTACTCATTTCACCGAGCTGACCGAACTTTCCAATATGTACCCGGGCATAAAGAACAAGACTGTAAGAATAATCGAGACCGATAGCGGGATCGTCTTTCTCCACAAAGTGATCGACGGGGTAGCGAATAGCTCGCATGGAATAGAGGTGGCGAAGCTTGCAGGTATTCCCGAGACCGTACTCTCGAGAGCAAAGGAAATCCTGAAGGTGATTACCAAACAGTCTGCCCTCGACAAGGCAGTCAGGGTTCTGACCGCAGACGATCTAAAGGAGATCAGGCAATCGAAAAAGGGAAAGATGAACAGAAATCAGATCACTCTATTTTGATGTATCAAATATCATTCTGAATTCCGGAGGTGGGTATGTCGAGAATCGAAAGATTTAGAGAGAAGCTGAAAGAATGCAATCTTGAGGGGTTTGTACTCTATAACATGGAGGCAAGCAACCGATCCAGCTCCTGGTATCTGTCTGGCTTTTCGGGCTCCTTCTCAGTTCTGATCGTAACCCCAAAGGACGAGTACATAGTGACTGATTCGAGATACTTCACACAGGCCGAAATGGAGACGAAGTTCAAACTCATTCCTTACAGGAACGGCGACGAACTCAAGGATATAATTAAGACGACTTTGGTCAGAGACGGAGCAAGTCGGGTAGGATTTGAAGAAGAAACGATCAGTTTGGGGTTCTACAACAGGGTCTTTTCTCAGCTTGGAGTTGAATTGAAACCAGCCGACGGTCTTCTCAAAGATATGCGGATGGTCAAAACGCCGGGAGAAGTGGAAAAGATCAAACTCGCCGTAAAGATTGCAGAAGATGCGCTCACAGAGACTCTTAATTTCGTGAAGCCGGGCAGGTCTGAAGAAGAGATTTGTGCGGCGCTCGAATACGAAATAAGAAAACGAGGTGGCAACCTCGCCTTCGAAACGATAGTCGGCAGCGGGCCGAGAAGCGCGATCGTCCACGGCAGACCGTCTGAAAGGAAACTGCAAGAAGGCGATTTCCTCCTGATAGACTACGGAGCGAGGGTAAACGGCTACAATTCCGACATAACCAGGACATACTGTATTGGCGATCCCACAGAAGAGATGGCGAAAGTGTACGAAATAGTTCTCAAAGCGCAGACTGAAGCAAAGAAAGCTGCAAAGGCAGGGGTTATCGGAAGCAGCCTGCACGAAGTGGCAGCAAGTATAATTGGAGAGGCGGGCTACGGCGAATTCTTTGGTCACGGCCTTGGCCATAGTCTGGGAATGGATACTCACGACGGTCCCGGTCTGTCTCCGAAGAACAGCGATCCGATCCCCGCAGGAGCGGTCATCACAATTGAGCCGGGTATCTATCTTCCCGGTAAATTTGGGGTTAGAATAGAAGACGATTGTTATTTTTGTGAAAATGGAATTGAGGTTCTAACTAATCTAGATAGAGAGTTGAAGATTCTTTAGCGATCCGGAGGTGGCTTCTAGATGATAGAAGTTGGAAAAATCAGAAAGGGAAACCCCCTTATGATTGAAGGTGAGATCTACATTGTTATCGAGGCAAACAAGCATTCGATGGGAAGAGGGGACGGCATAATAAGGACGAGGATGAAGAACTTGAAGACCGGCCTTGTAAGGCAGTTCACGTTTCAGGCAAGCGAAAAGGTAGAAGAAGCGGCGCTTTCATTCAGGCATGTCCAGTATCTTTACTCTGAGGATGAGCTCTTCCATTTCATGGACCTCGAGACGTACGAGCAGTATACAATTGGAGTAGACGAGATGGGAGATGCTCTGGACTACATAAAGGAGAACGAAGAAGTCGACCTTCAGTTCCACGAAGAGAGGCCTATTGGGGTAGTTCTTCCTAACACCGTGGTCCTTGAGGTAACCGATACGGCGCCGGCATATAAGGGCGATACGGTTTCGGGAAGCGGCAAGCCTGCCGTTCTTGAAACAGGTTTGAAGGTAACGGTTCCATTCTTCGTAGAGAATGGAGAGCGGATTCGTGTGGACACAAGAACAGGCGAATATATCGAGAGAGCATAGGGAGAAAGGAGGGAGAATTATGGATTTTGAAGAGACTGATCTCGGCAGAATCGAGATCTCGGAGGCTGTAATCCGGGATATCGCTATTCACTCCTACATAGAATTCTTGAAATTCGATCCTAAGGAAGCAAAAGCGCGGAAAGAGGCCAAGTCGACCGTAGATATCGATCTCGATGAGAAGGTCGATGGAACCAAGACAGTGAAGATAACCGTGAATACGAAGATTAAGTACGGCGTCTCGATACCCTCTCATGCCAGGAAGATGCAGGAGAAATTGAAGAACGACGTGGAGAGCTTCAGCGGGATAAAGGTTGAAGACGTTTCCATAACGATTGAAGACGTGTATGAAGAGGCTCAGAAACCTGCAATGTTTGAAGAGGAAGAGGAGTTTGAGAACTCCGAAGTGAAGCCCGAGCTTGAAGAAAGCAAGTCCGAGGAAACGGTCGAAGAGACCGAAGACGAAGACAGAGAGAAAGAGGTTTGAAGAGGTGAAGGCAGGTCCAAACAATAGCAGACGAAAGATGAGAGAAATTGTTTTCAGCGCGATCTATCAATTCGACTTCAATGAGGATTTGGAGTCTTCATCGGATTATCTCGAACAGGAGCTCAGCTTCTTTTCGATGGAGATGGAGATGAAATTGAGAACACGAAAGTATTTCGACACCATTTTGAAGAATCGCAATGAGATAGACGAAGTAATAAGAAAACACCTCACCAACTGGACTTTCGAGAGACTTGCCTCAACCGACAAGAACGTCCTGAGGCTTGGAGCATACGAGATAATCTATGAGCCGGACATACCGATCGAAGTTACACTGAACGAATCAATAGACATCGCAAAGAAGTATGGTTCGGAACAGGGCGGCAAATTCGTAAATGGCGTTCTCGACAAAATCGCTCGAGAGTGCGCATCAACAGAGAAAAAGCATCTATAGGAGGTTTTTCATGCTGACTGATCTGGAGATAGCACAGAAAGCAGAATTGAAAGAAATAGACGAAATCGCCTCATCCGTCTCTATCCCTGACAAACATATTAGAAGATATGGAAAGCACATTGCAAAGATCTCACACCAGTATCTTAATGAGCTGCAGGACAAACCAGACGGAAAACTGGTTCTTGTGACAGCTATAAGCCCCACAAGCGCCGGCGAAGGGAAGACGACCACTTCTGTCGGTCTGGCGATGGCCCTGAACAAGATAGGGAAGAAATCCTTTGTTACTCTTAGGGAGCCGTCTGTCGGCCCGATCATGGGAATCAAGGGGGGGGCCGCCGGCGGCGGTTATTCTCAAGTGCTTCCGATGGAAGAGATTAACCTTCACTTTACTGGCGATTTTCACGCGATCTCGCTGGCACACAATCTTCTTTCTGCAGTTATCGATGCGCACATTAATTTCGACAACGAACTGAGAATCGATCCGGCGCAGTTATACTGGCCGAGAACCATGGATATGAATGACAGGGCTCTCAGACAGATAATCGTAGGCCTTGGAGGGTCGGCGAACGGTTATCCGAGGGAGGACTCCTTCGTCATAACTGCCGCCTCCGAAATTATGGCGATCATCTGTCTTTCGAAGAACCTTGTCGATCTAAAGGAACGGCTGGCCAGAATAATCGTTGGTAGAAGCTACGATGGCGACTTCATTACCGTCAAGGATTTGAACGTTCAGGGGGCGATGGCAACGCTTCTGAAAGATGTTCTCGACCCGAATCTAGTCCAGACTATTGAAGGAACTCCTGCCTTTGTTCATGGAGGACCTTTTGCGAACATAGCACATGGAACAAACACCCTGACTGCGACAAAAATGGCTCTGAAGCTTTCCGATTATGTGATAACCGAGGCGGGCTTCGGGGCAGACCTGGGAGCAGAGAAATTCCTCGACTTCGTCTGCCCTGTCGGAGGCTTGAACCCAAGCGCAGTTGTTCTGGTCGCCTCGATCAGAGCCCTGAAGCTGAACGGGGGAGCTTCAAAGAAGGATATTCTGGAAGAAGATTTGTCGGCACTTGAAAAGGGCTTTGAAAACTTGAAGATTCACTTCGAAAACATTCACAAGTACGGTATTCCAGTAATAGTTGCCCTTAATGAATTCCCGACAGACACTGAGAAGGAAAGAGAGAAATTCGACGGCCTCTGCAAGTCCAACTCGATACCTTACGAGCGGTCGAGTGTTTGGGCCGAAGGCGGCGCCGGGGGAGTAGACCTCGCCAGGAAGCTTGTCGAGCTTGTCGACGGTCCGAGCGATTACAAGCCATTGATTCCGATGGATCTCTCCTTCGAGGAAAAGCTGGACAAGCTGGCGAAAGAGATATATAGAGCCGGTAGAGTCGATCTTGAGCCGGCGGCAAAGAGCAAGTTAAGGCTCTTCAAGAAGCAGGGAGTCGATCGTCTACCGATAATCGTTGCCAAGACTCAGTATTCCATCTCCGACGACGACAAGAAACTGGGGGCTCCGCAGGGTTACACTTTCAAGGTGAGAGATCTAAATCTCTCTGCCGGCGCCGGGTTTATAGTTGTTGTCGCCGGAAAGATAATGCTGATGCCGGGACTGGGCAGGGATCCCAACGCCAAGCAGATAGATGTGGACGCGGACGGAAAGATAAGCGGGCTCTTTTGAGGTGGTGCATATGATACTTGATGGAAAGATCGTTTCAAAGAGCATATATGCTGAAATAAAGGAGAAGATCGGCAATAGAACTGGAGAGCTTCCTTCACTAGTTCTCTTCTGCGACGAACCGGACCCGTCCAACAAGACCTATATGAAATCGATAAGGAAGCAGGGGGAGAAACTCGGCATTGAAGTGATAGTGAGAGATAGCGGCAGCAATCCCGTCGAGGAGATCTCTGAACTGAACAAAGACAAGAGCGTTGCGGGAATAATGGTGATGCATCCGCTGAAGAACGCCAACGAAAAGGCCGTGCTGGCTGCGCTCGATCCCGGAAAGGATCTTGAGGGCCGAACCGTATCGAATCTCGGCGGAATAATCAACGATGAGGAGTTCTTCGCTCCCCCGACTGCCGAAGCCGTCATGGAGATTCTTGACTATTACGGGATCGAAGTGAAGGGGAGAGACATAACCATTGTCGGCAGATCAAATACTGTCGGGAAGCCTCTCGCACTGCTCTTACTGAAGAAAGGTGTGGACGGAACCGTGACAGTCTGCCACTCGAGGAGCAGAGACATCTCCGAGAAGACATTCAACGCCGATATAGTAGTCAGTGCCGTTGGGATTGCCAAGTTTATCGAGCGCGAGATGATCAGGCCCGGCGCAGTTGTGATAGATGTTGGAATTAACTTTGTGGATGGGAAGCTCGTGGGCGATGTAGACTTTGACGAGGTAAGCCAGATAGCGGCTGCGATTACTCCCGTACCCGGGGGAGTCGGCAGTGTGACTACGGCGCTCCTTTTCAGACACTATTATAGATCTATCGAAAGAATGGAGTCGTAATTGATGAACGAACAGCCACTCTTCAGACGATTAAAAGACTACTCTTATACCCAGCTGGAGGTTCTGGCCGGTGAGATAAGAGATACCATAACGAGAGTCGTGTCCTCGAACACGGGCCATCTCGCTTCGAACCTGGGGACCGTCGAGCTGACGATAGCTCTCTACCGGGTATTCGACCCCGACGAAGACATAATCATCTGGGATACCGGGCATCAGGCTTACACTCACAAACTGCTCACAGGTCGGTTTGGTTCCTTCGGATCTCTCAGGAAGAAGGGCGGGATCAGCGGCTTCCTGAACAGAAAGGAGAGCCCTTACGACTTCTTTGGGGCCGGACACGTTGGAACGGCACTTCCTGCCGCAATGGGCATAGAGCAGGCAGAAAACATATTCCGCAACGCAAAGAATATAGTGGTCGTAGCAGGTGACGGAGCCCTGACTTCCGGTCTGGCTCTTGAAGCTCTTAATCAGATGAAGGACATCGGCTCCAAGATAAAAGTGGTAGTAAACGACAACGGTATGAGCATCGGAAAAAACGTGGGAAGCCTCTCTTCTTCTCTTGCCGAACTAAGGCTGAACCCCGTCTACAGAGAAATGAAAGGCGACTTGAAAAACGCCCTTGAGACGATGAGGCTCGGAAGCCTCGAGCAGTTCCTTTCGAAGATAAAGAGCGGATTGAAAGCCTCGATTCTCGGCGGCAATATTTTCGAAGACATGGGGTTGAACTACGTGGGTCCTGTGAAGGGCCACGATTTTCAGGAGCTGGAGGCCGTTTTTTCGGCCGTAAAGCAGTTGCCGGAACCTTTCTTTGTCCATATAGTCACTAAGAAGGGGAAGGGCCTCGAATACGCCGAAAGCAATCCCACTAGATTTCACAGCGTAAGCAGAATCGACCCTGAAAACGGCGAGAAGATCTCCCGAAACGGGGAACTTACTTACAGTGAAGTCTTCGGAAATGTTCTGACGGAACTGGCAAAGAAAGACCCATCAATTTCCGCTATTACGGCAGCGATGCCCGACGGAACGGGCCTGGCAGGGTTTGCCGCGAAACATACCGCAAGGTTCTTCGATCTTGGAATAACCGAGCAGCTCTGCACTACCTTTGCGTCCGGAATGGCTGCGGCCGGAACGAAACCCGTCTTCGCTGTGTACTCGACCTTCCTGCAGAGAGCGCTGGATCAGCTGATCCACGACGTTGCCCTCCAGGATCTTCCGGTTCTCTTCGCGATAGACAGGGCAGGCATAGTAGGTCAGGACGGCGCGACCCACAATGGAATCTTCGACATATCGTTCCTTTCGATGATTCCAAATATGCAGATTCTCGCTCCTTCGAGCCTGAAGGAACTGGCGAATATGATCTTCACTCTCTTCACCGAGAAGTGGATGGACCATCCCACTGCGATAAGATATCCGAGAGAGACGGAGCTCCAGAACATCGACGATATTGTCTCGAACTTGAGGAAGATGGACCCGTTCAAGTGGGAAAAGGTGATCGACGGAAAGGAAACTGCCATCCTTGCAACGGGATCGATGGTTTCCAGAAGCAGGGAGGCCGCTTTCTTGAACGGATGCGCTCTTTTTAACTGCAGATCAATAAAGCCGCTGGACAAAGCGGCTCTAGGAAAGATCTTCGCCGATTACGACACGATAATGACGGTTGAAGAGGGAATAAAGAGCGGAGGCTTCGGCTCCAATGTGGCGGTTGAGGCTTCAAGGCAGAACTACAATGGTAGAATCGATATTATTGCAATTGAGGACCGTTTTTCTTCTCACGGCACGAGGGAAGAGGTATTGAATGAGCTGGGGTTGGATGCCAGGGGAATAGAGAATAGAATCTCTAAACTGAGAGGTGAAAAGAATGCAAGTAACTACAGAATTCGGTAAGATCGATATTTCTCTTCAGGCGATATCTTCGATAGTCAAAAAGGTTGTGTCTGAGTCTTACGGGCCGGTGAACGTCGGATCGCCCCAAACGGGCTTTCTGACAAAGCTTTTCGGCACGGGAGAGGATTCTAGAAAGGGAATCAAAGTAACCGAGGAGATCGACGGCACGCTTGAGATTGATATCGATCTGATTCTCGAGTACGGCGTTAGAATCCCCACCGTCGTTGAGAACATCCAGGAAAACGTATTTCACAAGTTGAAGGAGCTTACTGAAGCGACCAATATCAAGGTGAATATTCACGTTGTCGGCTTGCAGGATTGATGGGAGGCTAAGCAGATGAAACGTATCAACGGCAAGTTTTTTGTCGCAGCCTTCCGGAAAGCCGCTGAACGACTTCTTGCAAATAAAGATGAGATCAACGCGCTTAATGTCTTTCCCGTACCAGACGGAGATACTGGATCGAATATGGCGGCCGCTATGATAGAGGCGTGCGAATATCTCGACAGATTGAAGAAAGATGACTTGGTGAGCGTTCTGGAATCGGTAAAGACTGGAATGCTAATGGGCGCCAGAGGAAACTCCGGTGTAATCCTCTCTCAGATATTTAGAGGATTCGCCGAGGGGATAGGAAACAGGAAATTTGTCAACACCAAGGCCTTTACAGAGGGTCTGACAAAAGCTAGAGAAATCGCTTATAGATCCGTAATGAAACCGGTCGAAGGAACAATGTTGACCGTCATGAAGGTCTCCGCAGATACTGCCAACGAGGAATTCGGAGGCATAGAGGACTTTGACGAGTACTTCGAGAAGCTCGTAGAAGTCGCTTTCGATACGGTTGAGAAGACCCCAACCCTCTTACCGAAACTGAAAGAGGCCGGAGTGGTCGATTCCGGCGCAAAGGGTCTGGCGTACATATTTGAAGGCTTCCTGCTGGCTACTAAAGGCGATATAGAGCTTGAAGGACCGCTTCAGCAGATGCCGCAGGCGATGGGATCTTCAACGGAGCGTATAGTTGAGATCGTACGTGAAGAGCTCAAGTTCACATACTGCACCGAATTGATAGTGAAACTCGATGAGTCTGACAGCCAGGAAGAGACCTCTGAACTGCTGAAAGCATACCTGGAAGAGATGGGAGATTCTATTGTCATGGTCCATCAGGATGAGATCATAAAGATTCACGTCCACACAGACCACCCTGGAGATGTTATTGAGAAGTTCCTCGGTGTAGGATTCCTTCAGAAGGTGAAGATAGACAACATGAAGGTCCAGCATGAGCACATAGTAGATATTCAGTCGAGAGGACCTGAGATGTTCGGAAAGGAAAAGCACCACGGAGTGATCGTGGTTTCACCGGGAGACGGTCTTGCCGATGTTCTGAAGAGTCTTGGCGTAGACTACGCCGTTAAGGGCGGTCAGACGATGAATCCAAGTCTTAAAGACCTTTACGAAGCAATCAGCAGAATTGCCGCTGACAAAGTGATTGTCCTTCCCAACAACCCGAACATAATTTTGACTGCCAAAGAGGCGGCGAACGCAATTCACGACGACAATCCCGGAAAAGAAGTTTACATAATCCCTACGCGCACGGTTCAGGAAGGGATAGCCGCGATGACCGTGTATAACGACGAGATGGATAGCGAGTCTCTAATAAGAGAAATGGAAGAAGCGGCTGAAGCAGTTTCTCCGATCTCGATTACATACGCCGTTCGCGATTCCAGCATGAAGGGAAAGAAGATAAGGAAAGGCGAGTATATAGCAATCGGTAGAGACGGTTTGATAACCTCGGGCAGAAAGCTCGAGAAGCTCGTTCACGACTCGATTAAGACCGTTCTTGGAAAAGATGGCGACAAAGAGGTCGTCACGATATTCTACGGATCGGAAGTGTCGGAGGAAGCCGCAGGAAAACTGCTTGAATCTCTTTCGGGAAGTTTCTCCGATTTCGAATTCGAAATTCACAGCGGCGGACAGCCCTATTATTACTACCTGATTTCCATTGAATAGACAAGAAGCTCAGGAGGGAACGATGTACTTACAAGACGTAGTAGAGAAACTCAACTCATACTGGTCTATGCAGGGGTGTATCATAGACCAGCCTTACGACCTCGAAATGGGGGCCGGAACATTCCACCCTTCAACTTTTCTCAGGTCGCTAGGAAAGAAACCCTGGAAAGTTGCCTTCATTCAGCCCAGCAGGAGACCGACCGACGGTCGATACGGCGAAAACCCAATGAGAGTTCAGAGATACTTCCAGTATCAGGTGATAATCAAACCCAACCCGGAGAACTCTCAGGAGCTGTACCTAGGTTCTCTGGAAGCTCTGGGAATAAACCCAAAGGAACATGATATTCGATTCGTGGAAGACAACTGGGAGTCTCCGACTCTGGGAGCCTGGGGTGTGGGCTGGGAAGTCTGGCTCGATGGGATGGAGGTCAGCCAGTTCACATATTTCCAGCAGGTCGGCGGAATCGATGTCGACCTGGTTTCGCTCGAGATTACCTACGGGCTCGAAAGAATTACGATGTATCTTCAGAAGAAAGCCAATATATTCGATATAGACTGGAATGAAGAGTTCAAATACGGCGATGTCTTCCTCGAGAACGAGAAGGAATTCTCCGCCTACAATTTCGACATTGCAGACACCTCAAGGCTCTTCGAACTTTACAGATTCTACAGGGAGGAATTCGACCTGTGCATGGAGCATGGTCTAGTAAGACCTTCATACGACTACATGATCAAATGTTCTCACGCCTTCAATTTGCTCGACGCCAGAAATGCCATAAGCGTATCTCAGCGTCAAAGCTACATCAAATCGATTAGAGAGATGGCGAAGGCAGTGGCCGAAGCATACGTAGCTAAGGAGCGCGATACAGATGAGTGATCACAAAGCTCTACTGGAAGTTGGAATAGAGGAGCTTCCCTCAAGTGAAGTTCAGGGTATAAAAACTCAGCTTAAGGAGAGAATAGAGAGATCGCTTGACAATAACCGTCTTGGCTACGGAGAGCTCGAGGTCTTCGTGGCTAGCAGGAGATTCGGAGTTATAATTCGCGACATTGAGCTGAAGCAATCAGACTTTGTGGAGAAGAAGAAGGGTCCGTCCGAGAAAATCGCCTACAAAGAAGGTGAACCTACCAGGGCTCTGCTGGGTTTCCTCAGGGGTAGCAACGCTCAGATTGAAGACGTCAGCGTAGAGGACGGATACGTCTATGTGCAGAGAGAAATAATCGGGAAGATGGCGGAAGAACTGCTGCCTCAAATCTTCTCGGAATCTCTGAGGTCTCTCGAGTTCAAGAAGCCGATGCGCTGGGGGGACGGCACTTACAGATTCGTGAGGCCCGTGAAGTGGATAGTCGCAATGCTTGACGGTAAAACGATCGAAATGGAGCTTTTCGGAAAGAGATCGTCGATTAAGTCCAGGGGACACCGTTTCTTCTTCGATGAAGTTGAAGTATCGCCTGAGAATTACTTTCAGAATATGAGAGATGCTCTGGTGATCGCTCGAGAGAGCGATAGAGAAGAAAGAACACTTTCCGAAATCAGAAGAATTGAATCGGATATTCATAGCCAGATTCCTGTTGATGAAGGACTGCTTGCCGAAGTCGTCTCTTTGACAGAATACCCAACGGCAGTTCTGGGAAACTTCATGGAGAAGTACCTCTCACTCCCGCCTGAAGTAATAATCGTAACTATAAAGCACCATCAGAGAACTTTTCCAGTGTACAAAGAAGCTAAGCTGACCAACAACTTCGTTGCCTTTCAAGACGGGCCGGCCGACCCTCTGGGAAATATCAGACTGGGGTATGAAGAGGTCATAAACGCAAGGCTCGAAGATGCCTTCTTCTACTTCGAGAAGGACAAAGAGAGACCTTTCGAGCAGTACGTGGACGGGCTCCAGGGTATCTTGTTCCAGCGAGGTCTCGGCACATTGAGGGACAAAACGGAAAGGACTACAGCGCTTTCCTCAGAGATCTCGAGGAGGCTGAAGGCCAAGAGCGATGAACTCTTCGAGGTCGAAAGAACGGCTCTTCTGGCGAAGGCCGACCAGATCACCCGAGTGGTGCAGGAATTCCCCGAGCTTCAGGGCATCATGGGTAGAATCTATGCGGAAGCATCGGGAGAGAAGTCCGGTGTCGCACTTGGCATAGAAGAGCACTACCGTGACATCCTAGTGCCCACGACGCTAACCGGAGCGGTAGTGGGGGTCTCAGACAGGATAGACACGCTTGCAGGAAACTTCGCCATAGGAAACATCCCGTCTGCATCGAAAGATCCTTACGCACTGAGAAGAAAAGCCTCTTTCATATTCAGGACCATGCATCATCTTGGATGGAAGCTCGATCTTCTCGAACTGCTGGAAAGGGCTTTGAACAATCTGGACAAGACTTCCAAGGAGATTCTAGATTCGTTGAAAGACTTCTTCTCCGGCAGGTATGAAGCCTTTCTTCTCGAAAGAGGTTTTTCCATGAATATCGCTCGATCGGTGAAGATGTGGTGGAGATTTCCTTATCTTGGAGTGAGAGCCGCAGAGGCTATCTCCGAATACGTGAAGAACGAGGACTTCAATGACCTTCTGATTGCTTATCAGAGGGTCCACAATATAAGCAGGGGTCATTCGGGAAACAGTTTTGACGGGTCTAAGTTCATCGAACAGGCCGAACGTGATTTACTGAACAACTATTTGAAATGCTTCGACGATGTCATGGAAGCGCTCGAGCGTGACGATTTCGAGAAATCGCTCCAGTTGCTGACATCTCTTAAGCCTCACATAGACAGATACTTCGACGATGTCTTTGTTATGGCCGAACAGGAAGATATCCGGCTCAACAGACTCGGCTTCCTCAAATCGGTAGATCAGCTCTTCTTGAAAATAGGTGACCTCTCGCTGCTTCTCGAAGAAGAGAGAGTGTGAAGTGTCAGTGAAGTCCGGGACTGTAGCGTTAGTGGGAAAGCCCAATGTGGGAAAGTCCACATTGATAAACACCATCATCGGCGAGAAGATCGCTATCGTCTCGGACAAACCGCAGACCACCAGAAACCGCATAGGCGGAATACTGACAACGAAGAAGGGGCAGATCGTCTTCTACGATACCCCCGGGATTCACAAGCCTCTTCACAGGCTAGGGCAATACATTCTCAAGGTCGCGACTTCGTCGCTCGCCGGTTCGGACCTGCTGCTGGTAATCGTCGACCCGACTGACGGGCTGCGCGAATCGGACAGGCTCGTTGCCAATCACGTCAATCAAAGCCGAATTCCCGTCTTTCTTGCCATCAACAAGGTTGATGAATACAAAAACGAAAGGCTTCTTCAGGATTTCCAGGCAAAGGCCGAAGAGCTTTTCAACGACATTCGCCGCACCTTCCTGATATCTGCCAAGAAGGGAGACGGTGTTGAAGAACTGCTGGAAACCATCTTCGATTTTCTTCCAGAGGGAAAAATGCTATTCCCCGAAGACCTCATAACCGATCGTTCATCTAGATTTATGGCGTCGGAGGTTATTCGTGAGAAGGTTCTGCAGAACACCAGACAGGAAATTCCCCACTCGGTGGGAGTCGTTGTTCAGGAGTTCAGCGACGAGGCTAACATACTGAAGATTAGGGCCGATGTAATCGTTGAGAGAAGCAGCCAGAAGCCGATAATTCTCGGCAAGGGCGGTTCAATGATCAAGACCATCGGCACTGAAGCAAGGAAGGATCTCGAGTATATATTCGATCAGAAGATCTTCCTCGATCTGTTCGTCAAAGTGCGGGAAAAGTGGAGAGATAAGGATACCTTAATACAGGAGTTCACTAATCTAAGAGACGAACTTCAATAGACCGGGGGGTTTTAGATGAAAAAGGGAAAGGCGACTTTTGTTCTCTTTCTTTTGCTCTTCATGATGGTCTTTCTAAACGCGGACCAGATGGTCATGTCTCCGAACATGGGGGAAATCGAGGCCGAATTCGGGATAACAAAGGCAGACATCGGGCTGATTCAGGGTTCATTCACTATCGTAGGGGCCTTGATTTCACTTCTCTGGGGCTTCTTTGCCGACAAGTACAACCGAAAGCTCCTCCTTCTCTTAAGCGTTCTGGTGGGCGAGATTCCTTGTTTTCTTTCCGCCTTCGTGCAGACCTTTCCCCAGCTTTTCGTTGCCAGAGCCTTAACGGGAATAGGAGTCGGAGCCCTCTTTCCGGTAGTCTTCTCTTATGCCGGCGATGCCTTTAAAGAGTCTCAGAGAGCCAAAGTAAATTCCTTTCTTTCGACCGCGATCTCTCTGGGAGCCATAGTGGGCATGGTTATAGCCGGCTTCACCGGTGCATCGCTCGGCTGGAGAATCCCGTTCATAATTGTCTCTCTGCCCAATATACTTCTCGCTCTCCTATTCTTTCTTTTTGCGGAAGAGCCAAAGAGGGGAGCCGCCGAAGTGGCCGTGGGCGATCTCGTAGACAAGGGCGTAAACTACATAGGAAAAGTAAGACTCTCGGACTACAAGAATCTCTTCAAAGTGAAAACCAATCTGATCCTTTTCATACAGGGGATCCTCGGCACGATTCCCTGGGGTGCGATTCCATACTATCTGGTGAACTTCTTCGAAACCTCGAAGAACCTGTCGAAGGAATCGGCAACTATGATATTCATCTTCTTTGGAGTCGGGAACGTGCTCGGAATATTCTTTGGAGGACTTATCGGCGGCCTGCTCTACAAGAAGAAGCCGTCCTACATGCCTCTTTTCAGCGGAATAATGACGATAATAGGGACGTTCGTCGCTCTTCTGGCACTGAACTTCCCGCCCGTTGAAGGAGCCGGCGGCTTCGTAATGCTTGGTGCGCTGGGGATGGTTGCTGCCGCTTCCGCTTCTATGACCGGACCCAACATGAAGACCATGCTGATGAATGTCAATCCACCGGAAAACAGGGGAAGAATCTTTTCCATCTTCAACCTAACCGATTCTCTCGGGACTGGATTCGGGCAGTTCTTTGCCGGGACGCTTGCGACCGCGGTTGGATCTCTAGGTGTGGCAATGAACGTCTCTGCATTGTTCTGGCTCCCATGCGGACTGGTTTTGCTGACCGCGGCGCTGGTATTTCCAAAGGACATTGCCTCCCTAAACAAGAAGATGAAAGAAGCCGCTCTCACAATGGAGAAGGAAAAATAGAGGCTTGTCAAGAGGTCGAAATCGCTTCCAGGAGTAACTTTGACTTGGAATATAGAAGATGAAGTTGTATAATCTAATTGCTGAAGTAACCCTCAGACCGCTTCGCTGCCCTCGAAAAGGGCAGCAATTTTTATTATATTGAGAGCATCGGCAAAGCGCTTGAAATTCAAATTGTTCTGAGTTCTGCTTTTGATAAGCAATACCTACTTCGTAAGAAAATAATCCGCGATTCCGGTAACGAGAGCCTCGACAAGCTTTTCCCTGTAATCCTGGGTGGAGAGAAGGACATCTTCTTCAGGATTGGACATATACCCCGCTTCGAAGATTATTACAGGGACTTTCGACCAGTTGAACCCCGTCATGTCATCACGAACTCTGATTCCGAGAGACTTTATTCCGCTTATCTGCAGCAAGCTCGCATGGATCTTCTCGGCAGCCTTCCTGCTCTCTTCGTAGATCGGTGCGGTGTGAACGGACGACGCAGAAGGAACAAGCAACATAAATCCTTTCAGGCTGCTTTCGGAGCTGTAGTTTGCGTGTATCCGGACACAAAGATCCGCCTTTGCCTCGTTTGCTATCTCTGCCCTCTCTATGTTGCTCACGTTGACTTCGTGACTCTCTCTAGTCATCACGACGTCGTACCCCTCTTCGAGAAGCCTATCCCTCAGCATGAAAGAGAATTCCAAATTGAAGACGTATTCAGGAATCCCGGTAGAGGAGCCGCGCGTTCCGGTAGAAACCCTCGCCTTGGTCGTTTCAGAACCCGGAGCGATCTGCTCGTGAGAAAAGTCGGCTTCCTTCTGATGACCGGGATCGATGCATATAGTAAGTGAAAGGCCCAGGGTGGCAAACAACATTACAATTGTTGAAAGGACTATTCTTCTCTTTGAATGCATTGAATCACTCCTAACTCTTAATCAATATAGATTATAACTTCTTTACGAATGCGCGAGGTTAAGCAGCGCGAAATGAGATTGCGTTTCTCCTTCAAAGAAGAGTCTCAAGAGACGTTCTCGGATTTGCATTCAGGACTGATACTTTTCATTTGACAGAACCTTAATAGAAAGTCATTGGCTTTGCAGAGAATACATCTCTCGAAATGCCTGAATGTTCATGTGAGAGATCGTTAAAACGCTATTAGGACTATCAGGTGAACATAATCAACCATGAAGGCCCAAGACTGACTTCTGTCATAGACTGGAGTGATTTTAGATGTAGGTTCAATTGCGTTTGTTCTTATTTTAATTCTAGTGCCTTCATTGTTTTACAAAAAATCATGCTCTACTGTTCGATCGGTTGTTTGATTGATAGACTTCATGCAATATAATCTACGTGTAACCGAAAAGATGTTTTGCTACATATGCCGTGTCGCTTCATTGAATTTTCATTTGTGTCCCTCTATCTGGATGGAGGGAAAGGGAATACGAAGCTTGATACTGGCTCCTTTACTACTCCTCTTTCACACTCTGTTCTTCCATCTAACAGCATACAACCTTGTCCAAAAACCTGCTGCCCAACTAAGGCTTTTTCTGCGTGCAGGTGCAAGAAAAATGTGTCCTCCGGGTCCGCATTGTGAGAGGACAATTGTTGGAAGGGAGATGGGATTATGAAAAGAGCGTTAATCCTCGTTTCTATGCTTACTATGTTATTTGTCGCAGGATTGGCCTCAGAACCAGATTACTTCATTGTCGACTGTAACGGCAAGCCGGGAGGGACTCTGTATTTAGCATCGACAGGTGACCCACACACTTTCAACGCGGCCGTTTCAGTGTCGACAAGCAATATAAACGGCTGGCTCTACTCCTCGCTTCTCTTTCAAGATAAATACCAAATGCCCACAAGACCCTACCTTGCAAAGGAATGGTGGTTCTCCGAAGACGGCTTGACTCTTCACATGAAGATAAGGCAGGGGCTCAAGTGGTCGGATGGAGAGCCCTTCACACTGGAAGATGTTCGCTGGACCTTCGAAGAGCTGTTCCCCGAAGTTACTGGAACGGGTATTGGAGGGATTTTCGATGCCAACGGCCTTCCTCCTGTTGTGAAGATTGTTGATCAAGAGACTATCTCCTTCACCTGGACGACACCTAATGCTTTGGCAACGAGAGCGATCGGCTTCTCAGAAATCTTTCCGAAACACGCTCTCGACGAAAGGCTGAAGGCCGGAACGTTCGAACAGGCGTGGGGCCTGAACGAATGGGACAGACTGGTGGTGATGGGACCGTACATAATAGAGGATTACATCACTGGTGAGCGTATTGTTCTGAAGAGAAACCCCTACTTCTGGATGTATGATACTCAGGGAAATCAGCTTCCGTATATTGAGAGGATAGTCTACCAGATTGTCCCCGACAGGGCAGCGCTAGTGTTAAGGTTTGAAGCCGGAGAAACTGATGTATTATTTCCGACCGCCGAAGAATGCCCCAGGATTCTGTCGATGGCAGAAGAGGAGGGTTGGCAGACAGGAACCGGAGCCGGAGGGTACGGCAGTCGGTTCGTTGCATTCAACTTCAACGCTGCCGATCCGATAAGAAGAGAGTGGTTCAGGAACGAGTACTTCAGAAGGGCAATGGGCTATCTATTGGAGAGACAATCAATAATCGATACGCTTCTCAACGGTT
>ENA-OSEO01000305-OSEO01000305.1-sediment-metagenome-genome-assembly--contig:-NODE-305-length-135740-cov-8.043851_pt1 | contig 135740 bp, 116 predicted proteins | sample MGYA00237883_ERZ534232 | MGnify/ENA metagenome assembly ERZ534232
CCTGTATCAGCAATGCTTACAACAAGGCCCTGCAAGCTGGATGGTGAAGTTAACTTTACATTGTTGCACCGGGCCATACAGAGGTGCGAAATAACAACAAAAGAAAGTGTTTATGCCGGCTTTTATGTCTTTGGAAGTAACGACCTGAAAACGTGGCAACTCCTTGCTGGTAGCGACCGCAAGACCGAAGGGTAACTGATATTTTCATCACCAGGACACACCTTAAAGTAAAGTATTTTGTGTTTCTTTTCGCTGCAGAATTAAAACTTTATGATAGCGTTAATTTACAGAAAGTATGTAACACTATAAATACTCTTGATATACAGTATTACTAAAAGATAACCAGTAAGATACGGTAGTTTTAGGCAATACCGCAAAAACTGTAACATAAGATTTAAAAATCAAAAAATCAACATTTAGAACAGAACGAAAACTGCTGTACAACATATAACATAAAATTCAATTTTAAGGCGTTTTAAGGTATAGATTATAAAGAATAATGTTTAGCTTTTTCACCAAAATATTCATTGTTATACTCGTTTTTCTATGCAAAAATAATCCGTTTGAAAAAAAATACATACATGACAATGACAAATGTGCTACCAAGAGGATGAAAATTTTAATAACTTTTGTTTCCGTTCAAATATTGTCTCCAGCATTGAATAACGGTCTAAGATAAGAGTTATATTTCAAACGCATTTCAGAGGTGAAAAATAGGAATAACGGAGGTTTAAAAACTCAAATGTTTATTAAAATGTTTATAAACAAAAAAAGGCTACGATTCATAAACCTTTGTAACCTTTTGATATTCATTGTGGGCCCAGCTGGGCTTGAACCAGCGACCCCCTGATTATGAGTCAGGTGCTCTAACCAGCTGAGCTATGGGCCCTGAAAAACCAAAAAAATTTCTTTTATATACGAAATTCGGAGTGCAAGTTTACAACTTTGTTTAAAAATACACAAACAAAATTATTGAAATCTGTAAGTTAATTCAATTAATTTGTACTAATGTTAACTGCTTCAAATCAATAGATGTTAACTTTCCGGATTATTCCCTGCCAAAACATCATCACATTCCGCAATACGAATATAACCGTGCACCTTCATTACCAGGAACTTTATCATATTCCGGAGTATGTGTATAAAACGGAGCATGCTGACCCCCCTTGAGTTTATTGCCAATCAGATCTTCAGGTTGATTCCACCCGGCTTAATGAGAAAGCACACGAATATACATATAGAACGTTAACTTAACCTGTTATATCCTGCATCTTGCTGTGTTCTCATACTATTTAGACCCGGATTCCTTCATGATTTCCGGTAAATTAAACTAAATTTGCACCTCATCAAATATTCTTCTCCGGAGAGTGTTTGATTATATAGAAGAGTGGAGAGAGCGGGCTCAGCGAAACTCTGGCAACCATCCGGATCATATAACCGGATCAGGTGCCAATACCCGGCCGGTAACGGAATGATAATTAAAACACGTTTATGAAAAAAATCAAAACTTACGAAGAGATCAATCAAAAGCTCAAGCAGGGCAAAGCTGTTGTCCTTACTGCAGAAGAGGTGTCGGAGATGGCTAAAACCACAGGTCCTGATGAAATTGCGGAAAAGGTCGATGTAGTGACCACGGCAACCTTCGGTGCTATGTGTTCATCGGGTGCAATTATAAACTTCGGACATGCTGATCCTCCAATACGGATGGAGAAGATCAGGCTTAACGGCGTTCCCTGTTACGAGGGACTTGCTGCTGTTGATTCGTATATAGGGGCTACTGCCTGCGATCCAGAAAATCCCCAATATGGCGGAGCACATGTTATCCTTGATCTATTGGAGGGTAAAGATGTGATCATAGAAGCCTGGGGGAAGGGAACCGACTGCTACCCGAGGAAATATATCAAGACTAAAATAAATATCAACACTGTAAATGAATTTATACTTTTTAATCCCCGGAATGCCTACCAGAATTACAATGTCGCGGTAAATACCACTAAGCGGATGATCCATACCTATATGGGTACCCTGCTTCCCAATATGCGAAATGCTACTTATTCTACTTCCGGAGAGCTGAGTCCCCTCCTTAACGATCCTGAATTCAGAACGATCGGAATAGGAACACGGATTTTCCTCGGCGGGGCTCAGGGATTCGTTGTGTGGAACGGAACGCAATTCAATACTACACGACAAAAAAATGAATTTGGTATCCCGGTTACCAACGCGGCAACTATAGCTGTAATGGGTAATCTGAAAGAGATGTCGCCGGAATACCTGCAGGCTGTTTATTATGAGAAATACGGTGTCAGCATGTTTGTTGGCATAGGAATTCCCATACCAATCCTTGATGAGGACATGGCACGGAGAGTATCTGTCAGAAACAGCCAGATAGAAACTTCAGTTCTCGATTACGGGACTGTCGGAACACCTAAACTGGAACAGGTGAATTATGAACAGTTGCAATCAGGTTTTATCAGGGTCAAAGGCCAGAAGGTAAGGACAGCACCCGTATCAAGTCTGGCAAAAGCAAGGAAAATTGCTGATAACCTTAAATATATGCTGCAAAACGGAAAATTTGAGGTCACCAGACCTGTGCAGCTCTTTCCAAATAATACTTCCCTTAACAGCTTAAAGGAAACGGAGGTCGAAAATGATTAAAAGGAGATATATACTGAACTTCCCGCCGGAAAGCGGTGATAAACCACTTAGCTATCATCTTGTAAGAGATTATGATATAAGAATAAACATTCTAAAAGCCGAAGTGTACCCCGGCAAAAGGGGAAGCCTTCTGCTGGAGCTTCAGGGTAAAAAGGAGAATATCGAAAAAGGTGTTGAATATTTGCAAAAACACCAGGTTGTCTGCGAATCTCTTGAAAAAAGAATACACTTTGAGGAAGAGAAATGTATCGACTGCGGGAACTGCACCGCTGTATGCTTTGCCGGAGCACTCACCATGAACCGGGAGACATGGAAACTGAAATTCGACAAAAGTAAATGCGTTGTTTGCGAACTGTGCATACCTGCCTGTCCGCTTCACCTCTTTGAGATCGATTTCAGATAAAATAGTCCTGATTACCTGATGTTTTCTGACATGTGGCTACAGGGCTATATCTGAGTCTATAAAATGTTTCACACTTTAGAACAGACTGCCTGACCGGTTCATTTTTGAATTTTGCTTTTGAAAAATGTCTGAGTACGAGATACGTAAATACAGAGAACAGTTCAATGTAAAACGCTTTGCCGGATTTTCTGTAATATTCAGAGAATCTGATCTCTGGATTGGAGTGGACCGGGAATCACTTCTGAATTTCATTATCGATGAAATGAAAGAGCTGACTCTTCAAAAAATAAAAGAGTTGCGCAAAAATCTGGATGATTATATTTCTGAAGAACCTCAGTTTGCAAAAAGTCTTGATCCTTTTATCCCGGGAAAATTTGCGCCTTCTGAAGCTGTTGAGATGGCAGAAGCAGCAGCAAAGGCAGGCATAGGACCTATGTCGGCAGTGGCAGGATTGTTTGCACGTGAAGCCGGACTGGAAATTTTACAAAACTTTTCACCTCTTGAATTGGTTATAGAAAACGGCGGGGATATTTTTGCAGTTGTTAAGGATGAACTCGTTCTTTCTGTATTTGCCGGCAAATCACCTCTTTCGGGTAAAACAGGACTGATAATACCTCCTGGTACGGGTCGGATCGGAGTATGTACGTCGGCCGGGACGGTAGGACCTTCACTGAGTTTTGGCAAGGCTGATGCTGTTGTGGTAGCTTGTAAAGATATTCTCCTGGCTGATGCTTTCGCAACGGCTCTGGGGAACCTGGTAAAAAACCCTGATGATATTGAGAGGGTCCTGGATATTTCAAGAAGATATCCTGAAATCATTTCCGTCCTGATCATTTGTGGCGATAAAATGGGGGTAAGAGGTGATTATGAGGTAAAAATCATTAAGTAGCTCTTCTGAATATAATCCTCCCCTTCCCCGAAGTGCGTGCCTGATTAACTATGAAAACCGGTTATGAACTAATTAATTGCAAATAACAATATCTTTGCATAAAATATAAAACAATAAAAGTCATTACTCAGGAGAAACAGACCTATGATAAAGAATTACTAAAGGAGATGAAACTGGCCAGACTGATAGGCTATGTAATCGTAACATAAGAGCATTCAGTCTCATGCCTGAAAATGAAACGAACATGTTCTTTTTAATCAAAAAATATGATTAAAATAAGAATATACGAAAGCGATGAACGAACGATTTCAAATGTTCTTAAATTTTTAATTAGCTTATTTTTCAGATAATTATAAAATCTTAAACAAATGTTAATAGCGAGCAAATTAATAACAAGCTTAAAAGCTGATTTGAAAAACTAAATTAGCAATAAATGATCCGCCTAAGAAAAAATGCGTTAAAAAAATCATGGAATGAAGCGTTAAAAAATCAAATCTGTCTGACGAACATAAGGTATGAGGAACGAATGCCTGGTGTGAGGAGTTTTTTGATTTTAGCGGAATAGAATGATTTTTAGCAATTTTTTCTTCAGCGGTGAATTTTTTATGCTAATTTTTTCAGTCCCAAGTAAAATCGGGATTCTTAAATTTTTAATTTGCTGATTTTAAACAAATTATAAAACATATAAAAGCGCAGACCTGCCTCATAAAAGGTATGCTTTAAATAACTTACAACGATGACATTTAAAAAAGATATAAAAAAAGAACTTGAATCCCGGGTACTGGTGATGGACGGAGCAATGGGGTCGCTTTTACAGGAATACAAACTGACAGAGGATGACTACCGGGGTGCTCATCTTAAAGATTCTGAACATGATCAAAAGGGGAACAATGATATCCTCTCACTTACCCATCCTGAGATCATTTCTGAAATTCATTGTAAATACCTGGAAGCAGGTGCTGATATAATACTTACAAATACCTTCAATGCCAACAGGATATCACAGGCCGATTATAATACCCAGGATCTTGTCTATGAAATGAATAAGGCATCAGCTATGATTGCTAAAGAAGCGGCCGACAAATTCACTGCAAAAGATCCGGATAAACCCAGATTCGTAGCGGGCACTCTCGGTCCCACAAATAAAACCCTCTCCCTCTCCCCTGATGTCAATGACCCGGGTTACCGTGCAGTCACTTTTGATGAGGTTAAAAATGCATACCGGGAGCAGGTCGGGGGACTTATTGACGGCGGAGTTGACCTGCTGCTGACAGAAACGATCTTCGACACCCTGAATGCAAAGGCTGCAATAATGGCTGTCGAAGAGGTAATGGAGGAGAAAAATGTGAGGCTGCCATTAATGATATCAGGTACCATAACTGATGCCAGCGGTCGTACTTTGTCGGGCCAGACTCTTGAAGCATTTATGAATTCTGTTTCTCATATCGATCTTCTAAGCATTGGTCTAAACTGCTCACTGGGCGCAAAAGAGCTGCGACCTTATGTAAAAGAGCTTTCACAAAAGGCTCCATTTCATATCAGCGCCCATCCGAATGCCGGTCTGCCTAACCAGTTTGGCAATTATGATGAGACGCCGGAGATAATGTCAGGTTATATTAAAGAGTATCTGACTAACAACTATGTCAATATTATCGGCGGGTGCTGCGGTACCACTCCTGAGCATATCCGCAGATTTGCAGCACTGGCAGAAAAAGCAAAGCCTCACCGGGTAAATCCTAAAGATCATACTACCAGGATCAGCGGACTTGAACCGTTGAGTCTTACTGAAGAGACGAATTTCATAAATATCGGAGAGCGGTGTAATGTGGCCGGATCGAAAAAATTTGCCAGACTGATCCGCGAGAAGAAATATGAAGAGGCACTTGTAATCGCCAGGGAACAAGTTGAAAACGGTGCACAGGTAATAGATGTGAATATGGATGATGCCATGCTTGACGCAGAGTCGGAGATGGTGACTTTCCTGAATCTGATGATGGCTGAACCTGATATTGCGAAACTCCCGGTAATGATCGACTCGTCAAAATGGAATGTCATTGAGGCCGGACTGAAATGCCTCCAGGGAAAGGCTATAGTGAATTCGATAAGTCTGAAGGAGGGAGAGAATGTCTTTATTAAGCAGGCAAAAACGATTAAACTTTTCGGAGCTGCTGTTATAGTCATGGCATTTGATGAAAAGGGTCAGGCTGACACTCTTGAGAGGCGTAAGGAAATATGCAGAAGGGCTTATGATATTCTCACCGAAAAGGTAGGGTTCCCTCCGCAGGATATCATCTTCGATCCTAATGTCCTGACAATCGGAACAGGAATGGAGGAGCATAACAACTATGCAGTTGATTTTATTGAGTCGGTGAAATGGATAAAAAACAATCTTCCATATGCCAGAACAAGCGGAGGCATAAGTAATGTGTCCTTCTCTTTCAGGGGTAATAATACAGTAAGAGAGGCAATGCATTCGGTTTTTCTTTATCACGCAATTAAAGCCGGACTCGATATGGGAATCGTAAATCCGGGTATGCTCCAGATCTATGATGAAATTCCCGTTGATCTTCTGGAAAAGATTGAGGACCTTGTGCTGAACCGTCGGACTGATGCAACCGAACGGCTGCTTGAATTCGCAGAGCAGGTTAAACAGGAAGATGTAAAAGAGGAAAAAAAGGAAGACTGGCGACATTTATCACTTGAGAAAAGACTTGAACATTCTCTTGTAAAGGGTATTCCTGATTATACCGAATATGACATGGCCGAAGCGCTTAAAAAATACGAGCCTGCACTTAGGATCATCGAGGAGCCGCTGATGGATGGAATGAATGTAGTGGGTGACCTCTTCGGATCCGGCAAGATGTTCCTTCCCCAGGTTATTAAATCAGCCCGTGTTATGAAAAAGGCTGTTGCCTTCCTGCTGCCTTATATAGAGGCCGACAAGGCTAAGTTAAAAGATACAAGCCGGCAGAAAAAGGTTTTGCTGGCTACGGTGAAGGGTGATGTACACGATATAGGTAAAAATATTGTCGGGGTTGTTCTGGGCTGTAATAATTATGAAATAGTCGACCTGGGTGTCATGGTGCCCACTGAGAAGATCCTGGATACTGCTGTAAAGGAAGAGGTTGATATCATAGGGCTCAGCGGACTTATAACACCTTCTCTCGAGATAATGGCAGATGTAGCTAAAGAGATGGAAAGAAGAGAGATGAATATTCCTCTCCTGATAGGCGGAGCGACAACTTCAAAAATACATACTGCAGTGAAAATAGATCCTGAATATTCACAGCCGGTTGTTCATGTCAGGGATGCCTCCCTGGCTGTAAATGTGGTCTCAAATCTTATTGCGGGGAACAAAAATTATATCGAAGGGATTAAAAACGAAAATGAGCAAATCCGTCAGTTTCAGGTGCAGCGTAAACCAAAGGAGTACCTGAAAATTGAAGAGGCCCGGTCTGACAAGCTGAAAATAGACTGGGATAACTCTCCCCTTTACAAACCCAATTTTACCGGAGTGAAGCATCTGATCGACTTTCCGTTAGAGGAGCTGAGAAAATATATCGACTGGACTTTCTTTTTCCTGGCCTGGGATATGCAGGGTCATTATCCTCAAATTCTTGATGATGAAAAACAGGGTGAGGCGGCAAGAAGGCTTTTTACTGAGGCTAAAGAACTCCTGGATGAAATAAAAGAAAACAGGATGTTGCAGGCTAATGCTGTCTTCGGCATCTGGCCTGCCAATGCTGATGGCGATGACATCATCTTATATAATGATGAATCCCGCACAACTGAGTTGGGAAGGTTTTATCATCTCAGGCAACAGGAGAAAAAGAGGGGTGGAGCTCCCAATCTGTGTCTGTCAGATTTTATTGCACCGGTCGGTTCCGGTAAAAAAGATTACTGCGGGGGCTTTGCTACTACGGCAGGTATCAGGATTGAACCGTGGCTGGAAAAATTCAGAAAAGATCATAATGATTATAAAGCAATTATGCTGGAAGCTCTGGCCGACCGCCTGAGTGAAGCGTTTGCCGAGATGCTTCATGAAAAGGTAAGAAAGGAGTACTGGGGTTATGTACCTGATGAAAATCTCTCAAACGAGGAACTGATAAAAGTTAAATACCAGGGAATCCGTCCGGCACTCGGCTATCCGGCCTGTCCGGAACATTCTGAAAAGGGCAACCTCTTTGAACTTCTGGATGCTGAAAAGGCGGGCATTACCCTGACCGAACATTTTGCAATGTATCCGAATGCTTCTGTTTCCGGACAGTATTTTGCTCATCCTGAATCAAAATATTTCAGTCTGGGTAAAGTGGGGCCCGACCAGATTGCTGATTATGCATCCCGGAAAGGTGTAACTGTCGATTTTGTTGAAAAATTCCTGCCGGTAAATCTGAATTATAAATAATATACAGGTCACCGGCATCTTTGATACCCGTCAGGATCCTTTACAAAACATACTGACAGGTAATGGATCTGTTCCTTTATTAAGTTACATGGATTTAGTTTTTTTGAATATATCCCGGAAATATGCAGTTAAAATATTAAATTCGCACTCAGTTTGTTGAAATTTGCATATAACCATAAAAAATAAAACCATGAAGCACCTAATTTATCTATCTATGTTTGTAATAATATATTGGATGTCGGGTTGTACCTCAAAAGATTCAAAAATCAACATTCTTTCCAAAAAAGAGATAAAAGAGGGCTGGGAACTGCTGTTTGACGGCAAGTCGGTCGATAACTGGAAAGCCTTTAACGGAGGAGAAGTTACCGGCTGGAAAATTATTGACGGCATTCTTCATAATTCCGGTGTCGGCTCAGACCATGGAGGTGATATTATCACTAAAAAACAGTATGAGAACTTTGAGTTGTATCTCGAATGGAAAGTTGCCCCGGAAAGTAATTCCGGAGTCTTCTATCATGTCCAGGAGGGTATTGTGGACAGGATATACGAATCTGGTCCTGAATACCAGCTCATAGACGACAAAGGGTGGCCGACAAAATTGAAAGAGAGTCAGTATTCCGGTGCCAACTACGATATGCATCCACCGGTGAACGCAAAGGTAGTTCCCCTGGATGAATGGAATAAGACCAGGATCATCGTAAACGGACCACATGTGGAGCACTGGCTTAACGGTAAAAAAGTTGTGGAGTACGAGCTTTGGAGTGACGAATGGAAAGCGCTGAAGGAGAACAGTAAATGGAAGGATAAGCCTCACTACGGAGCTGCAAAACAAGGACATATCGGTCTGCAGGATCATGGCGGTCTTACAATGTTCAGGAATATTAAAATCAGGGAAATAAAATAGTTGGTATGGCCTTTTCTGCATTCCGTGGAATGAAACCATTCCAGCAACTGGTATTTTCCGCGTTCGTAATTATTGTAAGCTTCTTAATATTTCTTTTTATATCGTTAGCACTGGCAGTTCCGGTCTTCGGACTGGATGCCGTTATTAACATGCCCTCCATCAACGATCTTAATAATCCTGAAAGTCTCAGGATATTAAAATATTTCCAGGTGGTGCAGTCGGTTGGACTGTTTATTATACCTCCATTCATTTTAGGCTGGCTGTTTCATGGTAACACTTCTGAATATCTTGGTCTTGATAACAGGATTACCCTGGCTTCGGTTGTCATGGTTACAGTGCTGATAATAGCTTCTCAGCCGTTTATAAATTTTGTCGGGGAGTGGAACATGCAGATGCATTTTCCGGAAAGGTTTTCGGGTGTTGAGAATTGGATGAAAAATGCTGAGGAGAATGCAGCCCTGCTTACAGAGGCATTTTTAAATGTGGAGACAACCGGCGGATTGCTGTTCAATCTGTTCATGATTGCCCTGCTTCCTGCTGTCGGAGAGGAATTGCTCTTCAGGGGTGTTATACAGAAAATTTTAACAAACTGGATAAAAAACCATCACTGGGGTATCTGGATTGCGGCGATACTGTTCAGCGCTCTTCATATACAGTTTTATGGCTTCGTGCCCCGCATGCTGCTGGGAGTAATATTCGGATATCTCCTGGTTTGGAGCGGATCAATATGGTTGCCTGTAGTAGCTCATTTTATCAATAACGCAAGTGCGGTAACAGCTATGTATTTTATAGAAAAAGATATGCTGAATCCCTCTCTGGAAAATATCGGCTCAACCAGTGAGAGTTATTATATAGCCGGAATTAGCCTTGTGGTAATGCTGTCTACCATGTGGATAATCAAGAGGGATAAATACAATTCCCGTTCATATTATGCCTGAGGAAAATCCTTTTTATGAGGATTTTAAAAGGGGATTTCAAAAAACATCAGTTAAAGTCGAAGAGAAGGTCAACCTGGACACCCTCCACTCTCAGTTTTTTCTTCTCTTTACGCCTGTATATATAGACTACCCCGTACTCCTGTGCACGTTGCCTTTTCTGCTGGGGAGCAGCATTCCCGAGATTATTTTCTATTTCAGTCCACAGCCACCCGATAAATTCATTAGTCGTTTTGCGCATATCCTTTAATTTACCGTATGAGCGCATTGTATTCTTCTTAAGGTTTTGCTGAAAAATTGCCACCTCCTGAAAAGACTCAACTTTAGCTTTTACGAGGGCAATTGAGGGATTGTAGATTGCGCTGCCTCCGTTTTGAAGCCTTTTTTTCTCGCCCTGAATTACTTTCCATCCCCATGATAACAGCTCTTCCTCGCTATTCATGGCCGGAAGTCTGAACTCCAGATCTGCAAGACCGTAATAACTTAAAACCTCCTCCTTGATCTCCTCCCTCTCAATGCACATATAGAGAGTCTGTATAAAATGAGAAACATATAACCGGGCCTTGTTAAATGAAGCTTTGTAAAATACATTCTTTTCAGATTCGATATTGAAGTCGAATTCATACTGCTTCAGACAACTTTCAAAATTATTTTTTATAATGGTAAGCTCGTAGAGTGAATTTTTGGAAAAGGCAAGCTTCCCATCTTCCTTTTCAGAAGCAGCTTTAAGGGCATATTCTATTGCCCTGACACGGGCCTTATCTGTTGTCGGTAAACGGCGGTACGGCATTTTAAGATATTTTGGCATACTAATATAAACAAAAATCAATGCATTTGATAAAATTACCGGGCCGACTTATGCACAAACAGATGTGAATTATGGGATAAGAACCGATGGTGTACCTGCTGATTCTCCATGTCTTATGCACAAACAGATGTGAATTATTGGATAAGAGTTGAATGTGCACCTGCTGAATCTCCCTGACTTTGACACTTTTTAATATCGATTGTTGTAAATATCTTAAAAATAAGACTTTAAAATTTTTGCATCACCCATTTGTGTGACGCAAAGGGAAAACCGGATGATTTATATGACCTGATAAATGTTGCAGATCAGCTCATCACTCTTTTCTTCAGTAATTAAGGCCTATTCTGCAAAACTGGAAAACAGAAACTCCCTGTTAAGCCTGGAGATATTCAGTATCGAAATTTTCTTGGGGCATTCCGCTTCACAGGCGCCGGTATTACTGCAGCTTCCAAAACCGAGTTCATCCATTTTCGCCATCATTGAAAGAACACGTTTTTTTGCCTCTGTCCTGCCCTGCGGAAGTCTTGCCAGATGTGCTACCTTGGCGGAAACAAATAACATTGCTGATGAGTTTTTACAAGCCGCAACGCACGCCCCGCAACCTATGCATGATGCTGAATCCATTGCCTCCTCTGCATCTTCATGTGAAATAAGAATGGAGTTGGCATCGGGCACTCCGCCTGTGTTGACTGAAATATAACCGCCTGCCTGAAGTATCTTCTCAAATGCATTGCGGTCAACTATAAGGTCTTTGATAACCGGGAATGCAGCAGCTCTCCAGGGTTCTACGGTTATTGTACTGCCATCTTTAAATTTTCGCATATGTAATTGACATGTAGTGACTTCGTTGTCAGGCCCGTGAGGCCTTCCGTTTATATAAAGGCTGCATGCCCCGCAGATGCCTTCACGACAGTCATGATCAAATGCAACAGGATCTTTGCCCTCCTCAATCAGTTTGTCATTTAATATGTCAAGCATCTCAAGAAATGACAGGTCGGCCGATATGTTCTCTATCTCATATACCTCAAACTTCCCTTTGTCTTTGGGACTGTTTTGTCTCCAGACCTTTATATATAATTTCTTTAAAAATCTTTCAGCCATCTTATTTCGTTATTTAATTACTCTAAAAAATTTTTGACCCGCTGTATTCTGATTCAAAACTTAAATCACTTATCATTTTTAATTTATCTCTTCCAAAATAGTTCGTTCATTAAACCAGACTTATATTCTCCTTCTATAACTCTGCTTACTACCCCGCATTTCTGAAAAATGAATAAATAATTCCGGATATTGAGAATGATAGTCTATTATTTATAACTTCTCTGGGTGAGTTTCACATTCTCAAATACCAGTTCTTCCCTGTGTAAAACCGGTTCTTCACCCTCTCCCTTATATTCCCAGCAAAATACTGAGGTAAATTCATCATCATGACGTCTGGTTTCACCATCTTCTGTTACTGATTCTTCGCGAAAATGACCGCCGCATGACTCCCTGCGTTCAAGCGCATCCATTGCCATTAACTCTCCTATGTCAAAGAAGTCTGCCAGCCGGCCTGCCTTTTCCAGTTCGGGATTAAAATTATTGAGCTCTCCGGGCACGATTACATCTTTCCGGAACTGCTCCCTGATCTCGCGTATCATCGACACCGCCTTCTTCAAACCTTCCTCATTGCGCGACATGCCGACATAATCCCACATTATATGACCCAGTTTTTTGTGAAAATAATCTACACTCCTGGTGCCTTTTATATTGTATAACCTGTTAATCCTTTCACTGACTGCCTTTTCAGCTTCGTCAAATTCAGAAGCTCCGGTATCAATGTGGGGAGTCATTATCTCTCCTGACAGATAATCACCAATAGTATACGGAAGAATGAAATAGCCGTCGGCTAAACCCTGCATGAGCGCCGAGGCTCCCAGTCTGTTAGCTCCGTGATCCGAAAAATTGGCTTCGCCTATTGCATAAAGTCCGGGTATGGTTGTCATAAGGTTATAATCAACCCATGTTCCGCCCATGGCATAGTGGATCGCAGGATAGATCATCATCGGTTCCTTATAAGGATCCACATCGGTTATCTTTTCGTACATCTGAAACAGATTGCCATACCTTGTCTCTATAACATCTCTGCCCAGCTCCTCTATTGCATATTTAAAATCGAGATAAACAGCCTTGCCTTCCGGATTTACTCCATATCCGGCATCGCACCTCTCCTTTGCTGCCCGCGAGGCAACATCTCTCGGAACCAGGTTGCCGTATGACGGATACCTTCTCTCAAGAAAGAAATCGCGGCCTTCGTCTGGTATGTCGTTCGGACCGATCTCTCCGCTGCGGATCTTCAGGGCATCCTCCTTTCTCTTTGGCACCCATACCCTGCCGTCATTACGCAGAGATTCAGACATTAGGGTGAGCTTCGACTGCTGCTCACCATGGACGGGAATGCAGGTTGGATGAATCTGGACAAAAGCCGGATTGGCAAAAAAAGCTCCTTTTTTATAGCACTGCCAGGCTGCTGATCCATTGCCTCCCATGGCATTTGTCGAGAGGAAGAAGACATTTCCGTATCCTCCCGTGGCAATCACAACGGCATGTGCCCCAAATCGTTTTACCTCACCGGTTATCAGATCCCTGGCTATTATCCCCCTGGCCTTGCCGTCAATGATTACCAGGTCGAGCATTTCGTGCCGACTGTACATCTCAACATGACCCATATGGATCTGGCGGTTAAGCGCCTGGTATGCTCCCAACAACAACTGCTGACCTGTCTGGCCCCGGGCATAGAATGTGCGGCTGACCAAAACTCCGCCAAAAGAGCGGTTTGCCAGCAATCCGCCATAATCGCGACCGAAAGGCACTCCCTGGGCAACACACTGATCTATAATGTGGGGTGAAATCTCTGCAAGCCGGTAAACATTAGCCTCCCTGGCCCTGTAATCACCTCCCTTAACAGTATCATGGAAAAGCCTGAAAACAGAGTCGTTATCGTTTTGATAATTTTTTGCAGCATTGATGCCTCCCTGTGCAGCTATTGAGTGGGCACGACGCGGACTGTCCTGATAGCAGAAAGCCTTCACTCTGTACCCTAATTCGGCCAGTGAGGCAGCAGCCGAGGCGCCGGCCAGACCGGTACCGACAATAATAACATCCAGTCTGCGTTTATTGGCCGGACTCACTACCTTTATGTTTGCCTTATGTCTGCTCCACTTATCCTCAAGAGGTCCTTCCGGAATTTTTGAATCTAATATGCTCATGATCAATTATATTTCGCCTGCTTAAAACTTAATTAAATAATATATCGGAATTAATGAAAAACCAGCAGCTACAATTACAGCATAAATTTTGCCGACAAACTGAAGCCTGACAATCCACCGCTTGCCGGTAAGTCCCAGGGTATGAAAAGCCGACCAGAATCCGTGTGACAGATGCAATCCCAGCAATATTCCGCCAATGATGTAAAGAATGCAGTAAATAATACTGCTCTTAAATAATCCGGCTACAAGAGTATAGGTATCTTCCATCTCTTCTCCGCCAATATTGACCGTCTGCATAGTCTCAGGATTAAATTTTATTACCCAGAAAAAATTTATTAAATGGATTACCAAAAATACAAGTATCAGCAATCCCAGAATGATCATATTACGTGAAGCCCAGCTAAGCGCAGCTCTGCCGTCACTCTTGCTGTATGAAACCGGCCTGGCCTTCCAGTTCTTGTATTCAATCAGAAAAGACCAGAGAATATGTATCATAAAACCAAGTCCCAGTATAGGCTCCATGATCTTTATGGCAAGAGTGGTGCCCATAAAATGTGCTCCTCTGTTAAATAGTTCTCCGGTATCGTCAAATATCAGTAACAAATTAACCGTCAGATGGGTTGCAATGAAGGTTACCAGGAAAAGCCCGGTAATGCTCATCAGAAATTTACTGCCGACAGACGTGGTGATAAACTTTTTCATCAATATGGCATTTAAAAATTTTTGCTAAAGTCAATATTGTGGTAAATGTAGAAGATAAGATGGTTATTACCAATACTCATCAATTAATTTATATAGCTTCTAAAAAACTTTACAGCTTACTCCGTCAAATGATATTACCGGAATGGATATAAATATTTTATAATTAATTGGTAGTCAAATTAGTGACTTCTAGAAACTTGTCTGAAATGACTTTCTGCGACCTTAAAGCACTGTTCTGTGAACTTCAAAGGTAACTTCTGAATGACCTGCTCCACTCATGCAACGTAAATTGGCCGGTTATTGCGATAAGCTCGGAAGAACCGTAATATCCTGGTGAATCAATAATTTCAATGGTATCAAATGTGCACTGTACGGCAACCGTCTTATAATCCTCAACATTTACAAATCCCTTGATGCGGTAAGCCTTTGGCGACCACTCGCTTAAAAAAGCATCCAGTCTATCACGTCTTATCCTTCGTCCGCTCTTCATGACCATTGAATTAATTTCAGGTCTCTTCGCAGGTTCCTGCAGGTCAGTATAAAACTTAAGTAGTGAACTGCTGCCTATCAGGAAGCTGACATTGCAATATTCAGATTCTTTTATTTCAGCAAAGGGATTCAGGTTCTTTATTTCACTTGCCAGATTATGATCTTTTTTCAGATCCGTTTTGTTTATCACTACAACATCTGCCATTCTTATCTGCTGGTCCACACGATGCTTCATCAAACCCGATCTGCCATAGTTCAGGGCGTCAATTATACAACAGTTCGAGGCCAGAAAAAGTTTTTCTCCCAGTCTTCCCGCTGAAATCATTTCAGTAACCGAAGTTGTGTCAGAAAGACCTGAGGCTTCAATGATTATTGCATCAGGATTGTACTCCTCAATGAACTTCTCCAGCGATGTGATAAAATCGCCAAGCAGACAGACACAAAAGACTGATCCGCTGTTCACCTCCATAAGGTGAAAATCTTTGCCTGTATTTTTTAACTCTTCTCCGTCAATATTTAACGGGGCAAACTCATTCTGTACTATCCCAAGGCTGAACCTGCCGGAATAATCTTCAATAATCCTCTTAAGAAGAGTTGTTTTTCCGCTTCCTAAAAATCCTGATATTATATGAAAGGGGATTTTAGTCATAGTAATCCTCCTGTAGTTATACAAGCGCACAATCGCCTGCGGCCTGGCTCAAAACATGAAGTCATCATAATCCTTCTGTAGTTCTAAAAGTATGCTGTTTTTTGCAGCCCTGATCAAAGCATGAATTCATAGTATTCCTGCAGTAGCCTTACAAGGCTGACGAACCAGATTATCTGTCTTATTTCTGAGCGTTATCGACAATATTCCTTATCCTCCGGATATGCTCCGGTGTTGTTCCGCAGCAACCGCCGACAACATTAGCACCGGCTTTTATTATCTCAGGCACCAGCTTTGCCATCTCCGCGGGAGTCTCGGGAAATACCGTTTCGCCGTCTTTGTAGACAGGCATGCCGGCATTGGCATGGACAATAAGAGGAACGTCAGGGTCCGACTGCCTGATCTCCTTCACTATCCCCACCATACCAGCAATTCCGTTACCACAATTTGCTCCTATAGCCTCAGCTCCCTCATCTTTTAAAATCTTTATCATCTCTGTCGGTGAGACACCCATCATCGAACGGAACTCTCCGGTTACAGTCTTTTCGAAGGTCATTGTACAAAAAACTTCACAGGCAGTGTTCTCTTTAGCTGCCCTGACGGCAATCCGCGCCTCATCAAGATCGCTCATCGTTTCAATCATAATTGCATCAGCACCTCCCGCCTCCAGTCCTTTTGCCTGCTCTTTAAAGGCTTCATACATCTCTTCTTCAGTAACATCACCCATCATCAATATCTTTCCTGTGGGCCCGACAGAGCCAATGACAAACTTCTCTCCGGCAGCCTGCCTGCTGATCTGAGCAGCGGTTTTGTTGATCTCAAAAACTCTCTCCCCCAATCCGTATCTCTCAAGCTTAAACCTGGTGCCTCCGAAACTGTTGGTCTCAATCATGTCAGCACCTGCATCAACATAGCTGCGGGCAATGTCAAGCACCTCATCAGGATGGGTAATATTCCACTCCTCCGGACACTCTCCCGGTTTCATCCCTTTTTGCTGGAGGAAGGTTCCCCAGGCCCCGTCGGAAACCAATGTTTTTCCCTGCCTTATGGCTTCTGAAATTCTTCCCATCGTTATATTTTTTAAAAAGTTACTAAAGTTCTTTTATCCATTCTTTTATCACTTCAACAGAAGGAACAGTTCCCTCGGATTTGATGTTGTATCTTACCGAAATAACTGCCGGTGACTGACTTACACCGTAACCGGCCATTTTTTCTCTTCCTGTCATTATTTTGATCCTGACATCTTTCCCCAACTCGGTAAGTGCACGTTCTGTTCTTTCAAGAAGCATATTACACTGTTTCTCATCATCACCGAGCAATATTATTTCACTTCTCTTTGACCTGATCTTCAGTTTCAGCTTCTCGTTAATGCGTCTCTGAATTGCTGCCACCAGTTCTCTTTCAGGAGGTATCCTGGAAACAAAGGCAATCTTGCCGTCTATGCAGATGGTGGGGATATTTTTGACCATCAGCGATGACATAAAATTCACGGCTTCTATCTTCTTGATGGCATGTTCCCGCCACTCTACAACTCCTTCGAAATACGGTGCAATCCGCTTTACAGCCTCCACCATATACTGACAGGGAGCACACGATTCAGAATCAAGGGTTATTATATCCACAATTACCTTTTCGCCCTGGCCGTAATCCTTCATGTTCAATATCTCCAGTGCGCTCTCCTTTTTTTCCAAAGCCCGCACCACTTCCTGCTGATAGGGATCGCGAACCAGTTCCGTAACAGCCTTGATATTTCCGGGAGGTGTTTCCCTGGGCAGATCACATCCGGGTGCCAGGATGAATCCTGTCTTCCCGCCCATATCAAGACATTCCAGTGCATGTTCCCTGCAGTCGCCGGGTGTTCCCATCAGCAAAATTACCGTAAGCTTAAGGTTACCTCCAAAGCTGATCCCTTTTGAAAGTGCTATCCCTTTTACAAAGTCAAGCGGTATATTTTCATCTATCGAAACATTATCAGGCCTGCAGTTACACATAGCTTCAATATTTTGTTGGGCATGACCGCAGACAAAAAATGAGCTGAGCTTTCCCTTTGACCTGACAAACTCAAAAATTTTTGACGCAAACGGCGAGACAAATGTTTCAAAGGTATCCGGATCTATCTGACTGGTCATGGGATCAACAACAGCTATAATATCACAGCCGGCATCCATATAGTAACCGGCCATCCTGAGGGAAACGTCCGTACAAAATTCCATCACCGGCATTACGGAATCAGGATCTTCAAGCAACTGCATAAATATTAAAGTACCCATGAGGTGAAGAGCCAGGGTAAAAGGTCCTGTAATAAGTCCGTAGAGGGCAATTTCAGGGTATTTGACACGTAGTATCCCGGTGGCCTCAACTACAACGGGAATACGTCCTTCATCAGGTCCCGGAAGAGACAGTTCACTCAACTTTACTCCTTCTGCTAACGGATGTGAAATAACTGCCGGCGGACTCGCATCCGACCACTTTAATGTGCATCCCAATACCTCCGCTTCAAGTTGCAGATCAAAGACAACTGGAATCCCGTCGGGATTGTACTCCTTTATGGCTTTACTTATTCCTTTTACTATCTCTTCAGATGATTTCAGGTATTTCTCCGCTCCCGTATCTGTCAGATAGCCGCCGTGCACCCCGACAAAAGGAACCCATGGCACCCTGTCGACAGGCTCAAGGGCCATAGCACGTTTTATTAACCTGATACCATCCATCTCTGAATATTTAGGAATAAATGAGAAGACTTAGACAGATTCCGTATAAGACAATACGGATAATAAACATCAGCCATTTAAACGGCTAAATATCTGAAAACACAAAATTTCAGCAGCTTAACCGGCTGTATTGCTGATTTTCAACTATCAATAAGCCGGCAACAGATCTACAAAAAGTAATTACTGCTATGCAACCTGGGAATTAAGATACTCAACAAGTCCCTGGGGATCCGGAGAGTAAATGTCGGCCCCTATCTTTTTACGGAAGTCGTCGTTAACAGGTGCCCCGCCAACTGCCACTCTGGCTCCCGGAACTGAATCTTTAATGGCTTTGGTAATTTTTCCCATATTTACCATCGTGGTTGTCAGCAAAGCCGACAGGCCGACAAATGCATCCTTGTGCTCCTTCATGGCCTGCACAAACTGCTCAGCCTTTACATCAGTACCCAGATCAACAACTTTCCACCCATTGCCCTCGACCATCATAGCAACAAGGTTCTTTCCTATATCATGAAGATCACCCTCTACCGTACCTATAATGAAAGTACCCTTCTCCTTAACCTCTCCGGACATGAAAAATGGTTTCAGATGAACCATAGCAGTGCTCATGGCCTTGGCCGACATAAGCACCTGGGGGACAAATATTTTATTCTCACGAAATTTGATACCCACTCGCTCCATTCCAACCATAAGCCCTTCACTTAATATTCTTTTGGCGGATATTTTCTCATCAAGTGCCTGTTTTGTCAATTCATCAGCACCATCCATACCTTTCATTTGAGGGGGGAACGGAGCATTTTTGTTTATCTTTCCAAACTCAATGCATTCAGCAATTCTAGAAATAAGTTCACTCATGGTTATAAATTGATTTTTTTGATATTCACAAAAATACCACTATAAAGAAAGTAAAAAAATAGTTTTTAATAAAAAAGAGAGAGAATATTAGCCTGTAATCTTGCAAATTTCCATTTACTTAAATACTCTTTTGTATAATTCGGGTTATATTTTAACTTTATGGCCAAAACCAAATCCTGTAAGAATGTCAAATCTTTTTCTGCTCTTTATCGTGGTCTCGGCAGTAGTATTGCTTCTGTTTATGGTTCTGAAGCTCAAGATAAGCGCTTTCATCTCACTGTTAATCACAGCAATTTATGTGGGCATTGCAGCAGGTATGCCTCTGAATGGAGTGGTAAAGGCTATTCAGGAGGGTATGGCCGGGACTTTAGGATTTGTTGCTACTGTTGTCGGACTGGGTGCTATATTCGGGCAGATGCTTGAGAGCTCGGGCGGAGCTGAATCCCTGGCGCACCATCTTGTGAAAAAATTTGGCAAAGACAGGGCCTCGTGGGCAATGGTCATAACCGGATTTATCGTGTCAATCCCGGTTTTCCTGGATGTTGGGTTTATAATACTTGTGCCAATTATTTATGCTCTGTCGAGAGACACAAAACGATCGCTGCTTTATTATGCAATTCCCCTCCTGGCAGGGATGGCAGTGACTCACAGCTTTATTCCCCCTACGCCGGGCCCGGTTGCTGTTGCCGACATTATCAATGCACAGCTTGGGTGGGTCATTCTCCTGGGGATAATTCTTGGATTCCCGACCGCTGTTATTGCAGGGCCCGTGTGGGGAAAATATATTTCAAAGAAAATATACCTGGTGCCGCCATTCGACCTGGACACAAAACCACAGGATATAAATAGTAATAACTATCCTCCCTTTAAGGCAATTGCAATAATCATCTCGATTCCCCTGCTGTTGATCCTTGTCAACACCTTCACCGGACTTGCTGTTTCAAAGGAAGTTGTTCCAAAATCGATATGGACAGACATTCTTGAATTTATTGGTCACCCTTTCTCTGCACTTATAATAGCCACACTCATTGCTACCTATTTTTTATGTATAAGGCGGGGTATGGATAAACAAAAGATAGTTGACCTGAGTACCAAAGCTCTTGGTCCGGCAGGTATCATCATATTGATTACAGGAGCGGGAGGAGTTCTGAAACAGGTTCTTGTAGAGAGCGGCATTGGCAATATCATGGCTGAGTCTATGGCCGGTTCGGCTATGCCTCCAGTTTTACTGGCATGGATACTGGCCGCGGTTGTAAGGGTGACACAGGGATCTGCAACTGTTGCAATGATAACAGCAGCAGGCATAATTGCCCCGGTGCTTAATGAACTTGGATTAAGTGATCCCGAACGTGCCCTTGTGGTGCTGGCTATTGCTTCCGGTGCAACAATACTCTCCCATGTCAATGACAGCGGATTCTGGCTTGTTGGAAAATATCTGGGGATGAATGAGAAACAGACACTTCAAAGCTGGACTGTCATGGAAACAATAATTGCAGTATGCGGACTTGCATTTACACTGCTGGCCAGTCTCTTTTTTTAATAGGTTACAGGAGTAATAACTGCAGTAAGAAGATCAGTCCCATAGTACCATCTTCCTTTTATCAAGACTAAAAGTCAGCTTTTTGCATTTGGGACATACCGCTTTATTTAAACGGTGAATGTTTGTAAGCTTTAACCGGGCTCTGCAATCAGTGCAGCGAAAGTCACTTTTATGAATTACCCTGCCATCTTCCAGGACCGAAACATCTATTTTAGAATATAGGAGATTGCACCGGGGGCACCGGAAAATTTTAAAACCTGCATCAATAAATAGCTTACTCCCTTGAGGTGCCAGTTTCCTGATTAGCTTTTCCGTTTTATGGTGAAATAAAACCAGCCGGCTTTCTACGTATGATGCCATAGGGAAAGGATGGATCAAAAAGCCATGGCCTTCGTTAAACTGCTCCTCATAACCACAGTGGTCGCAACGGTATGTATAGGCTCGTCCCATTTTATCAGTCTTGCTATAAATTTACATAAAAAACATATGGCATTCAATATGCAGGGTAATGTTATGACGAAAATTTATTAACTCTATCAACACCGTGCACTTTATGTTTTACAGAAACAGGTCATTATACTGAACATTTTCCCTCATTAATTGTATATTATGTAGTTTGAAATTAACAAATTAATTATCAACTAATATAAAATGTCAGGAAGACAACGGATTGAAAAGTTTAAATCTGAAATAGATAACAATTCTTTAATAAGCAACTGATTATTAACTCTTTGAGAGGTAAATAAAAATGAAGGCATTAATTTTAATTGCGATGATAGCTCTTACAACGTCTCTTTACGGAGAGGAGGGACTAAAAACCGGAGATAAAGTTCCGTCATTTTCTGCACTTGCAGACGACGGCAATGAATGGAATCTGGAAGATCATATTGGCGATCAGTATCTGGTTGTCTATTTTTATCCTGCGGCCATGACAGGAGGTTGTACGGCACAAGCCTGCAACTATCGTGACATGAGTAATGAACTTAGCTCCACAGATGCCAAAGTTATAGGAGTTAGCGGTGATAATGTTGAGGGTCTCAGCTTTTTCAAAAAAGCTCATAACCTCAATTTCACACTTTTATCGGACGAAAAAGGAGAAATAGCTAAAATCTTTGGTGTCCCCGTACGTGACGGAGGTGTGGTTAAAAATGAGTTCAACGGACAGCCCTTCGAACTTCAGAGAGGAATCACAACCGGAAGGTGGACATTCATAATTGATAAAGAGGGAAAAGTTATTTACAAAAATGAGCAGGTCAATGCCTCAAAAGATACAGAGGAGGTATTGTCATTTCTCAAGGGTAAATCTGTGAATTAATAACCCCTCAGAGATATAATTTACAGCTTGTAAACTATTGAGTTTATATTCATTCCGGCTCCTACCGAGCATAGCACGATATGGTCGCCCGGATTGATTTCCTGTCCCTCTATTTTTCCTTTAAGGATAAGATCCAGTAATGTTGGTACTGTTGCTGTTGAAGAGTTACCCAGTTCCTTGATGCTCATCGGCATTATACCTTCAGGAATATTCTTTTCGTCATAGAGTCTGAACACTCCGTTAAGTATCGCCTCATCCATCTTTTCATTTGCCTGGTGTATTAATATCTTCCTGATATCACTCAGTTCAAGTCCTGCCTTCTCTATACTCTCTTTTACAACTCCCGGAACCTTTTTTATTGCATATATGTAGAGTTTATGCCCTGACATTTTTATCCATAACGATTCATCGTTAAGGGAAGGATTATTGGAGTATCCAAGAGTAAGCAGATTAGCATATTTTACTGAATCAGATCTCATTGAATACGAGAGAATACCTGTTGGCTCAGAGCTTTCAACACCTTCTACAACAGTTGCACCTGCTCCGTCGGCATAGATCATTGAATCGCGGTCGTGAGGATCTGAAATACGCGACAGGACATCAGCGCCAACAACAACACCTCTTTTCATGATACCGCTTCTTATATATGCATCAGCAATGACCATTCCCTGTGTCCATCCGGGACAGCCCGATACTACATCATGGCAAATGCAGGAAGGATTTTTGATATGCATCTTCATCTTTACCTTATTAGCCAGTCCGGGTAAAATGTCTATTCTCACATTCCCGTCATAGATATCACCAAAGTTATGCGCTATAATGATAAAATCGAGGCTCTCCGGGGAAATTTCCGCAGTATGGCAGGCATCTTCAATAGCATAGACTGCCAGATCAGAGGTAACCTGTCCCTCACTAACATAGCGACGCTGTTCTATATTTGTAATATCTCTGAATTTCCTTACAATCTCCTCATTACTTTTATCGAAAACCTCTTTTGTGGCAGAATCATAAAACTTATAATCCAAAAAATACTCGTTGGTTATCACTTTTGGGGGCAGATAACTCCCGGTACCAATTATTCTTGTATAAATTCTTTGTGCCATAATACCCTACTTCTCAGTTTTTTATGTCGTGATTAAATTGTTTTAAATTAAATGTTTTTCCATCAAAAACACCATATGAAAAATTTGTTATCCAGTCACCCAGCAGAATAAATCTTGACCCGCCGTGTATCTCTAAATCTGCCATTTTGTGACGATGCCCAAAGATAAAATAATCTATCCACTCGTTACCCAAATATTTTTCAGCAAATTTAAACATGCTCTCATTCTTAACCTTAAATTCTTTTTGTTCACCTTTTTTTGAAAGACGGCTGTATTTTGACCAGCGATGGGCCAGGAAAAGAGCAAAATTGGGATGAAGCCGCGCAAAAATCCATTGAAGAGTCTTATTGGTAAAGATTTTCTTTAGCAACATATAACCTTTATCTTCAGCATCTAAACCATCACCGTGTGCCAAAAAAAATTTCCGGTCATTGATCACGGTAATCAATTCCTCCCTGTGAACTATTAATCCAATTTCATCAGGGAGATAATCAAATATCCAGAGATCATGATTCCCGGTAAAAAAATGCACAGGTATTCCTGCATCGGTCATATCTGCTAACCGGCCCAGTATTCTTGTGAATCCACGCGGAATTACTTTTTTGTACTCAAACCAAAAATCAAATATATCACCTAACAGATACAGCTCTTTTACATCGTCACTGATGAAATCCAGCCATTTAGCAAATAACTGCTCCCGGTAACGATTATTTTCCATCGCCGGCGATCCGAGATGAGTATCGGATACAAAATATATATTTTTATTCTCTGACAACAATACTATATTTATATTTAAAACGCTATCACAGTGTAAATATTACCGGTATATGCTAAGTCTGTGTATGCAGACCAGATGAATTAACCATTAAGTTGAAATACAAATAACTGTTAATTTATAACTCTATCTCAGAATTTTGGAGAGGGTGCGGTCCAAAGCCGGACCCTTGAGGTTTTGAGCTATAACAACTCCTTCACTATCAAGAAGATAATTATATGGCACGGTTTGTATATTATAGCTGATAACAGCCTGATCGCTGCCCTCCATGTCTCCGACATTAATCCAGGTCAGTCCGTCCTGGTCAATCGCATCAACCCACTCAATACGATTCTCGTCAACACTGACCTGATATATTTCAAATCCCCTGCTCTTATATTTTTTGTACGCTTCGACAAGAGCCTCATTGAGTATACGTGAATTTTGGTCCACGGCCGACCAGAAATGCAGTAATACCACCTTCCCTCTTAATGAAGAGAGAGCAACTTCATTCCCGTCAGGATCAGGCAGGATAATATCAGGACTGTTGACACCCTGATCCGCTATAAACTGCTGTAATTTGGCATTTTGCTCATCTTTCAGTAACTGAACAGTATTTTGGTAAAGTGCCTTAACATGGCCTGACTCCGGATAAATGGAGTTCAGAGCAGATGCTGCAACTCTCATAGTTTGCAGATCTTTAAGTACATACTCCTGGTTATCAAACTTCTGATATAAGGCTAATATACTGGCCATGGAAAATGGATTATCCATGACAAAGCTCTTTGAGAACTCTGACTGGGCCGCTTTAATCCTGACGGCTTCCTCATCTAATTTTTGTTTTATCAATGGGTAATCCGGATTTCCTTTATATAAATTATCGAGTGACTGCAAAGAATCAAGCTTCTGTCTGGTTTTTAATAAATGATCATTAAGAATTTTTACCTGCACTGAGCCGGGAGAACCATTAACACTGTAATTACGCTCAAAATTAGCAAGATCTGCTTCAATCTCCACCTGTTCCACTGAGTCAATCAGCAATGTAATAAACTTATTATCAGTAATTTTCAACAAGTAATAAGTTGGTATGTCTGTTACACCTTCAAACCTGAACCTGCCATCTTTATTTATCCTTGCAGAGTCAATCATTTTTGTTGATGCAACCAGCAGCTCCTCAAGGTATATAGTCTGGCCTTCAGCATGCGAAATCCTGCCATCGATGGAAAACCGGTTTTCCTGTTTACCGCAACCGGCAAGGAAAAGTCCTGATATAACAACATATATTAACAACCTTCTAATACCCATCATGTTATATAGTAAATAATTTAAATTCTTTATTTTATAGAATCATATAGCTTGTAATCATATTTATGTCTGCTTTCAACAACAAACTCGTTTCATGATAAAAGCAATGCATCGTCAAAAACAAAATCTGTAAAATTAACAAATATTGCAGTCACGAAAATAACATATTTAAATGATTTTACCACATACTCATTTTTAAGAAAGATGGTGCTGATAAATCGCAAAAAATTATTATGTTCGTCACCAATCAAAAAGAGATAGTGAAAATTTATCACAACATAGACTCATTCCGGGGAATCAAACCAATTGTTACCACAGGTACCTTTGATGGTGTCCATTTAGGTCATCAGCAGGTGATACAACGGTTAAAGGATATTGCCCGGAGGGAAGGGGGCGAATCGGTTATTTTTACATTCGATCCGCACCCCAGGCTGATCACTTCCTCAGGAGAACAAACATTGAGGTTGCTTACAACACAGGAAGAAAAAAAACAACTGTTTGCAAAATCAGGGATCGATCATCTTATTGTTTACCCTTTCACAAAAGCTTTTTCCGAATTATCGTATGCTGAATTTGTGAAAGAGATACTTGTTGATAAGATAAATACATCATGCCTGGTGGTTGGATATGATCACAAGTTCGGGAAAAACAGGAAGGGGGGCTTTGACTATCTGCAGAATTGTGCCAATCAGTTTAATTTCAAAATTGAAAAGCTGGAGGCTTTCCAGGTAGACGAAACCCATGTCAGCTCTACAAGAATAAGAAAAGCACTTGAGGAGGGGGAGATAGTAAAAGCCAACCGCTATCTGGGATACCGTTACACCCTGCATGGCAGAGTTGTTGAAGGAGTAAGACTTGGCCGTAAAATTGGCTTCCCCACTGCCAACATTGAGGCATCAGACAAATATAAATTAATCCCGGGATACGGTGTTTATGCCGTTGAAGCAGAAATATCAGGAAAAAGATACAAAGGGATGTTAAATATAGGTACGCGCCCGACTTTCAACAAAAATGCCGATAACAGGAGCATAGAGGTGCATATATTTGATTTTTCACAAGATATCTACAATAAAAAAATAACCCTGATATTCTTTGACAAGATCAGAGATGAACGAAAATTCAGCGGCATTGAGGCGCTTACAGAACAGCTGATGCTGGATAAAATTTCTGCACTCAAATTGCTTTCCTCATGATAATCACCTCTTTATAAGGGAACATGAAACAGGCAGATGGTCTGAATGCCTGAAGTCGTGCGTATCAAAATTATAAGATTCAAATCCCGTACTATGAAAGATATAGTCGATCCGGAAATAGGGAAACTTGCCGGTATAGGTAAAACCCAGTCCCTTGCCAGATGTTACAAAACTATCTTTCATTCCCCTCTTTATCTGTCTGTATGAGTATGAGACAGGAGTATCGTTGAGATCTCCGCATATTATGGTGTGGTAAGGCGATTTCTCAATATATTCTCTCAGCGTCTCCACCTGTTCTGCTCTTAACCTGATCCCCTTCTTAAACCGTGAACCGATTTCACGCACCTCTTTTAAATCTTCCTCTTCATCAATACCTGAAGAGATTATTGAATACCTTTCAGGATCAAGATTATAAGATTGCAGGTGAACATTAAAAATGCGGACAGTATCCTTCCCTATCAGAACATCAGTATATATGGTTATATTTCTGGAGTTGTCGAAACGGATTTCTCCCATATTAACAATAGGATAACGGGTCATTGTTACTGATCCGTACGTGGTACTCGATCTTGCAAACTGGTAATGATTTATAAAATCCAAGCCGGCAACAGCCTCTCCCAGATTGAATATTTCATTCTGCCGCAACCTTACTTCCTGAAGACAAATAATGTCTGATCTTTGATCTTTCAAGAATGCCAGTATTTCATCAGAGGTCTCCTTCATTGAGTCTTCACCGTTTCCTGAAAAAAATTGAACATTATATGAAAGAACCTTTATATCAGCGCTCTCCATACTTTTGCCCCGCAACTGAATAAATTTCGCAATAAATCCCCAGCCAATCAGTATTGCTAAAAGGGAAAACCATGAAAAGCGGGGTCTGACAAGTACCCAGAACAGGAAAAAGCCAATATTTACTACAAGAATAACCGGATAAGCCAGTCCGAAGAAAGATGGTACCCACCATTTGACAGGTGAAACAGAGACTGACAAATATGAAGTTATTATAGCTGCTACAGCTAAAATGTTCAGTATTATTAATATTAAAAAAACTAATTTCTTCACAGATGTATATTCAATTTTTTAAGGGATTTACCCCTTTAATCCCGTCACGATTTTAATTCAGCCAGATAAAAGTTAGCAAACAAATTCCCCGCTGAGGAAAAATTGCTATAAACCACACCATTAAGCTAAAATCAAAAAACTTCTCATTTTTGGCATCTTACCATTCTCTCTTTCCCGTTAATATCTTTTTTTATCTCCGGATTCCTGAACCCTTTCATTTTCAATAACTGCAAGGTTTCATTACCGAACTGCTCATTTATCTCAAAATAGATCCACCCCCCTCTTTTCAGACAGCTCACGGCATAATCAGCAATTGCAGAGTAATATTTAAGCGGATCATTGTCAGGAACAAAAAGAGCCTGCTCCGGTTCATACTTCAAAACATTTGGTTCCAGTCCCGACCTTTCTGCCTCAGTCACATAAGGAGGATTACTTACAATAATATCAAAATAATCCTCTGTTTTAAGCTCCGGTTGAAAAAAATCATCATGGATAAAATTTATTTCCAAATTATTCGCCACAGCATTTTCTCGGGCTACAACAATTGCATCTTCCAGAATATCAATTGCTGTTACGCGCGATCCTTCAATATTTTTTTTTAGTGCTAAAGCAATGCATCCGCTTCCGGTTCCAACATCCAGAATTTCAGGGTTTGTCAGGTTGTAACTGTTAATGATCCACTCTGCAAGCTCTTCTGTTTCCGGGCGGGGAATAAAAACTCCGGCCCTGACTTTCAGCTTTAAATTATAAAATTCAGTCTCACCTAAAATATACTGTATAGGTTCATAAGTTTTTAACCGTCGCACAATTTTATGAATTTTTTCTTTATCTGCCTCACTAATTTTTAAATCATGATTAATGAAAATAGCTGAATAACCAATCTGACACACATTTTCAAGAATGAGTCTTACAAATCCCTGCACTTCAGATGAAGGATAAAAACCACTTAATTCTTTATTAATATATTGAATTGTCGATTGCATTGTGTTACTTTTGATGTTGTAAAGATAGCTTTTCCCGGCGAATGAATACAAATGAAAAATATATGTCTCGATGCCTTGACCTTGCCATGCTGGGTGAAGGAGAGGTTTCGCCAAATCCTATGGTAGGAAGCGTCATCGTTTACCGGGATAAAATTATCGGGGAAGGATTTCATCAAAAGTATGGACAACCGCATGCTGAGGTCAACGCGATAAATTCAGTTAAAGACCCGCGACTTTTAAAAGAGAGTGTTCTCTATGCTAACCTTGAACCATGCTCACACTATGGTCATACTCCCCCATGTTCAGACCTGATAATCCTGAAAAATATTCCTAAAGTAGTAATAGGCACAATAGATCCGTTCACTGAAGTGGCAGGCAGGGGTGTTGATAAGATGAGAAAGGCAGGCATTGAAGTAGATGTTGGCATACTTGAAAATGAGTGTTATGAGTTAAACCGCAGATTCTTTACTTTTCACAATAAAAGACGGCCATATGTAATTCTGAAATGGGCACAAACCGCAGATGGATTCATCGATATGAAACGTAAAAAAACCACGATTGGCGAACCTGTATGGATTACCGGAGACACAGCCCTCCGGCTGGTTCATAAAATACGGTCGGCCGAAGATGCCATACTCGTAGGCACCAATACAGCATTAAATGACAATCCTTCTCTTACAGTCCGGAACTGGTCGGGCCGGAATCCTCTCCGGGTTGTAATCGACAGGGAGCTGCGACTGCCCCGGAATTTAAATCTTTTCAACGGTCAAAGCAGGACACTAATTTTTAATTCAAAAAAAAATTCTTTGGCAGAATCCCTGTCGTTTGTAAAAATAGATTTTGAAAAAGATATTGTTCCTCAACTTCTCAATGATCTCTTCGAACGGCAGATCCTTTCAGTGGTGGTTGAAGGAGGAAAAATATTGCTGGAAAGCTTTATAAAAAGCCGTCAGTGGGATGAAGCTCATATTTTTATTGGCCATAAACTATTTTTCGACGGAATTACAGCACCAAAAACAGAAGGTAAAATAATTGATAATGAAACTATTGACAACGACAGGCTTATAGTTTTACGAAATACTGATCAAAATACCTAAAAACTAATACCTCACCACATTCGGCCCCCCTGACATGATCTCAATTTTCAGCACATTCTCTACATACTGGAAGTAATAAAAGAGTTTATGGTTCAGCTCAAACCCGTAATCAACAGTTGGATCATAACCTATGACAGGCTCAAAAAATGAACTTTTCCGCGGATCCGTTGCGTTATAATTCCATGCAGCAACATACTGCCTGTTCCATCCTTCATAATATTGCTGAGCCCGGTATTGGGAAGGTGAATCATGCAACATATACCAGGTTTCAAACTTTACATCAAAAGTTTCAAGTTCATATTCCAGCGAGTCCTGATCTGCAACCTCTTCATGGTTGCTCTCAATCTTAACTGCATGTTTGTTAACTGAACATGCGAGGATGAAGATTGTAAAGACTGTGAATAACATTAATCCTTTCATAATAACAATCCCCTTTTATTCAAGATTATTGTACGAATCTCGTGCCAAAATTGTTTTTCTTTCAAAAAATTATGTACTTTATGTTCAAATTTAAAATACCAGATTTATGGTTTCCGGACCGGATTTTTGGAAGCTGTTTACACTTGTTTTCCTTATCACTGCCATACCTGTGGCAATAATGGTTATTTGGGAAAAAAGATCGCCATACAAAACGGCAGCATGGATTCTGGCACTTCTTCTTCTGCCTGTCTTTGGTGTTATTTTTTATCTCTTTTTCGGACAGGAATACCGCAAAAGAAAGCTCTACTCGAGAAAAGGCATAAAAAGTCTCAATGCCATTCGAAGACTCTCGGCGCACCAGATTAATCAATTTGAAAAATCTATTCTCCTGGCAGATAAGAAAGTTCGTGAAAAAGAGAATCTCATAAGACTGCTCCTGAAAAATTCCAGTTCTTTGCTGACAACAGGAAACAAATTAATCATACTGGAAGGGGGAAAAGAGACCTTTGAGGCTATGCTGGCGGCTGTAAGAAATGCAACCCATCACATCCATCTTGAATATTATATCCTTGAGGATGACAAGACAGGAAACCGTCTGAAAGATATGCTCATAGAGAAGAGTAAGGAAGGAGTAAGGGTACGTATAATAATTGACGATGTTGGCAGCTGGGGCCTCAGTAAAAGATATATTAGTGAACTTCAGGATAACGGAGTTGAGATTTACTCTTTTATGGAGGTGAGGTTTCCGCGGCTGACCTCAAGAGTAAACTTCCGTAACCACAGGAAGATACTGGTAGTAGACGGCAATATCGGGTTTACAGGAGGAATAAATATTGCCGACCGCTATCTGGATGGTATTAAAGATATAGGTCCCTGGCGTGATATTCATTTGCAGATAGAAGGTGATGCTGTCGGGAGTCTGCAGGCGGTATTTCTGGCCGACTGGTATTTTGTGATCTATGAAAATCTTTCCGGCAAAAAATATTTCCCTGCTTCATCAAAGAAACCGGGAATTCCTGTTCAGATATCAGCCAGCGGTCCAGATTCTGACTGGGCAAGTATCAGTCAGGCCTTTTTTGCTGCCATTTCAGGGGCTGTCAAAAAGATCTATATTGTTACTCCCTATCTTATGCCTCCCATTCATATCAATGAAGCTCTGAAAACAGCCGCTCTGAGCAATGTCGACGTCCGCATTGTTATACCTGAGAAATCTGACGGCGTAATATCAAGATGGAGCTCATTCTCTTATATTGAAGAGTTACTGGAAGCAGGCGTCAGGATATTCTTTTACCAAAACGGTTTTATTCACAGCAAGTACATAATTGTTGATGATATATTCTCAACAATTGGTACTTCCAACCTTGATTTCAGAAGTCTGGAAACCAATTTCGAAGTAAATGCATTTGTCTATGATGAGGAGTTTACATCACTGCTGGAAAATATTTTCCTGGCAGATATAAAAAACAGCAGGGAGATAAAATTGAATCAATGGACGGATCGACGCTGGCACTTTAAACTGAGAGAGTCACTGGCACATATCGTAAGTCCGATGCTCTGATCAATATAAAAAAGCTATCATTGAAATAAAAATCCGGAAAATAGACCAACCAAAAAAAACTGGCAAAATATTCATCAAAAATCTTCTAAAAGGGAAGTTTGTTCAGATCAACATTGCCTCCTGACAGGATGATCCCTACCTTTTTACCCTGAACATCAACCTTACCCTCAAGAATTGCACCCAGGGGTACTGCAGATGAGGGTTCAACAATAATCTTCATCCTTTCCCATATCATTCTCATTGCCTCAATGATTTTCTCTTCTGATACTGTCACTATATCGTCCACTTTATCTGTAATAACTGCAAAACTGCGGGAACCCAGGGAAGTCAGTAAACCGTCGGCTATGGTCACCGGATTAACAGAAGGAATAAGCTTTTTGGAAATAAATGACCGGTATGCATCGTCAGCTCCTGAAGGTTCTGTTGCAATAACCCGGCATTTATGAAGTAATGTCCTGACCGTAATTGCGGTGCCGCTGATTAATCCCCCGCCCCCTACCGGAGCCATGATAATGTCAAACTTACCTTTCTCTTCTATCAACTCTTTTGCTGCGGTCCCCTGACCGGCTATTACAAAAAAATTATTATATGGATGCATCTCCGTCGCGCCGGTCTCCCCGATGACTTTAGCCAGTGTTGATTCTCTGGCCTCAAGGGTGGGCTCGCAAAAAGTAATCTTCCCGCCATACCCGGCAACAGCTCTCTTTTTTATCTCAGGTGATGTAACGGGCATTACAATATGGGAATCAATCCCTCTGATCTTTGCCGCCAAAGCAAGGGCAGCAGCATGATTACCGGAGGAGTGCGTGGCAACTCCGTTTTTGATCTGGTTACCGCCTTTAGATAAGGAGAATACCGCATTGCAGGCACCCCTGAATTTAAAAGCGCCGGCCTTTTGAAAATTCTCACATTTAAAAAAAAGGTTGCCTCCCGTTATGGTATTTATTGATTGTGAAGTCAACACAGGGGTATTATTGACATACCCCTCTATGACCTCATGAGCCATTTCGATATCGGAAAATTCAGGAAGAAATTTCATTTGTTAAAATTTTAATGGTACGAGACAGAAATCGTCATTTAAATTTTTCTCCGGTTTTAATGCCAGGGCATATCTAATTTCTCCGGGATTTAATCGGTACTGAAAAAATTTACCAAAAAATCTACTCCTGAAGAAAAAATTTGCTAAAAATCAATTTATAAAGCAAAGTTCGTGACAAATTCTCAATAAAAAAGAGCTTTACTTAAAAATCTTTTATCAGTCCTTTAAATTGATTTTACTGATACCGGTGTTTATCCTGTTTATTGTCTCCTCTTTCCCGAGTATTTCACAAATTATAAAAAAATCGGGGCCTTTGTTAGCGCCAACGAGGCAAAGTCTGAGCGGACTCATAACCTTTCCGAAACTCAGGTTTTTACTGTTCATATAGTCTGAAAAGGTCTCCTTTATATGACCTGCTTCCCATTTGTCAATCTTCTGAAACAGCCCTGCAATGTCCGAAAGCATTCCTGAGGTATCTTCTTTCCAGTGTTTTGATACTGTTTTCTCCTCATATGATGAAGGGGCAATAAAAAAATAATCACCGTGTTCCCAAAGGTCCTGAACAAATCCGCATCTGTCCTGGATCACGGCAACAATTTTCGTGATCTTTTCCTCAGTTTCATGAATCCCTTTCTCTTCAAGAAAAGCTTTAAAAAGTCCGGCTAATTCGATCGCACTCTTCTTTTGAAAATACTGCTTATTAAACCACTTTGCCTTCTCCGGATCAAAACGTGCTCCTGCCTTATTGATATGTTCCGGCGAAAAAGCATCAATCAATTCATCCATTGAAAAGATCTCCTGCTCGGTTCCCGGATTCCATCCCAGAAATGCAAGCATATTTATGAATGCCTCCGGAAAATAACCATCTTCCTGATAGCTTCTTGAAATCTGTCCGGTCTCAGGATCCTTCCAGGGAAGAGGAAATACCGGAAATCCCATCTTATCGCCGTCTCGCTTGCTTAACTTGCCCTTTCCTGCCGGTTTCAGGGTAAGAGGCATATGAGCGAAACGGGGCTTACTGTCAGTCCAGCCCAGGGCACGGTACAGCAAAACATGGAGAGGCATCGACGAAAGCCACTCTTCACCGCGAATGACATGGGTAATCTCCATTAAATGATCGTCGACCACATTTGCCAGGTGGTAGGTCGGCATGCCGTCTGACTTAAATAATACTTTATCATCCAAACTCTTTGTTGTATTGAATGTTACACTGCGACGGATAAGATCATTTTCAGTAACATCTTCATCCTCAGGCATCTTAAACCTGATAACATAAGGTACTCCATCCCTGATTTTTTGCTGAACCTCCGCAGTATCAAGAGTCAGAGAGTTATTAAGGTTTTCTCTGGTTCCTATACCGTAAGAAAAAGTATTCTTGTTTGCTTCTGCTTCCTTCCTCAGCTCCTCAATCTCCTCAGGTGTGTCAAAAGCAATATATGCATGACCCGCTTCCACAAGCATATCGGCATATTGCCTGTAGATCTCTTTTCTTTCACTCTGACGATAAGGCCCATACTCACCTCCGATACCCGGTCCCTCGTCGGGCGTGAGGCCACACCAATTGAGACTGTCAATAATATATTTCTCAGCTCCCGGCACAAAGCGGTTTTGATCGGTATCTTCAATTCTCAGAATAAATGTGCCTCCGTTTTTTTTCGCAAAAAGATAGTTAAACAGTGCTGTCCTGACTCCCCCGATATGAAGAGGGCCGGTCGGACTGGGCGCAAAACGGACTCTTACTTTATGATTACTCATAGTTATATTTTTAATAGTGCAAAGATAACTTTTTCTTTTCACTATCTTTTCAATGCATTTCACTGAATTATCCCGGTCATTCTCTTATGCTCATCTGTCCATAAAATTCAGTACTGCCATTATGCTCATTCCATCAGATTAACTAAATTTGTAAATGAAGTAATCTTCTGAGTCAGGTCAGGTGACCGGTAATTATTTGATGAGAATATAAAAAATGATCTGACATGAGACCTGTAAAATTTTTAAAAATCATCGACATGTGAATTGGCCGGCAAGGACTGTTCAATTCAGATATTAAAATCAGATGCTATGTATACAACAATGAAATCAGACCTGCAAAAAACCCTGGATGAACTAAAAGAACAGGGTCTTTATAAAACGGAACGAATAATAACAACACCTCAAAGTTCTGATATTGAGGTTTCTACGGGAGAAAAGGTTTTAAACTTCTGTGCCAACAATTATCTGGGACTGGCAAATCACCCGGAAGTAATTAAGGCCGCACAGGATATTATGGATACGTGGGGATTTGGGTTGTCATCAGTGCGCTTCATTTGCGGGACTCAGAAAATCCATAAAGAGCTGGAGAAAAAAGTTTCTGAATTCCTGGGCACGGAAGATACAATTTTGTATTGTGCCTGTTTTGATGCCAATGCCGGTGTTTTTGAGCCTCTCTTAGGACCTGAATCAGCATTAATATCAGATGAGCTGAATCATGCTTCAATAATTGACGGAGTGAGACTTTGCAAAGCCCAAAGATTTCGCTATAAACACTCTGATATGGCCGATCTGGAAAAATGCCTCCGGGAGTCATCCGGTGCCAGGTACCGTTTAGTCGTTACCGACGGAATATTCTCTATGGACGGCGACATGGCTAAACTGCCTGAGATTGTTGAACTGACTGATAAATATGATGCACTTCTGTTGGTTGATGATTCACATGCCACCGGTTATATTGGCAAAACGGGAAGAGGTACTGCTGAGTATTACGGATTAACAGGAAAAATTGATATAATAACAACAACTTTCGGAAAAGCAATGGGAGGAGGAAACGGAGGTTGCACCTCCGGAAGAAGAGAGATAATAGAGATGTTACGCCAGCGTTCACGTCCATATCTTTTCTCCAATACCCTTGCTCCGGCAACCGTGGGAGCCACACTGAAGGCAATTGAAATGCTTTCGGAATCAAGTGATCTTCCGTCAAGGACTATGGAAAATGCCCGCTACTTCCGCTCAAAAATGGAAGCTGCCGGTTTCGATCTGGTGAAAGGTAATACTGCAATAGTTCCGGTTATGATATATGATGAACCTCTGGCAGTAAAATTCGCCGATGAGCTTCTTAAAGAGGGCATTTATGTCATCGGTTTCTGCTATCCGGTTGTACCGAGAGGAAAAGCAAGAATAAGAGTGCAACTTTCAGCCGCTCATAACAGCGAACAGATTGACCAGGCAGTTGAAGCATTTATAAAGACAGGTAAAAATCTGAATATCATCTGACTGCCTTAAAACTTCCGCTGATAAATTATAAATTTGCCGGTCCGGGTCATATATGGATATTTAAAATCCGCTTATCTCATATTCCGGATTATTGACATTGAGGCATCATTACTGACCTTCTTGACCAACTTTTCAAACTTCCTGGGTTTTTGTGCCCTCATTGAAAAAAAAATTAGAAATTTGTACCTGTCTTAATAACTGCACTGATAAAAATCACAATTGACAGAGATGAAGGAGAAGCTGCTTGGAAAAACAATTACGGAATTAAAGGATATAATCAATGAGGCCGGGTTGCCGAAATTTACGGCTAATCAGCTTGCCGACTGGCTTTACAGTAAAGAGATCGGATCAATAGGAGAAATGACCAATCTTTCAAAAGCAGCCAGGGATCTGTTGAGTGACAGATATGAAACAGGAATAAATCCTCCTCTGAAGGTACAGGAGAGCAAAGACGGAACAAAAAAGTACCTTTTCAGAACAGCAGATGAGAAGTATATCGAGACAGCCATGATCCCTGAAGGGGATCGTAAAACTGTTTGTGTAAGTACGCAGGTTGGCTGTAAAATGAACTGCGCTTTTTGCATGACAGGTAAACAAGGTTTCATGGGACAACTGAGTGCCGGGGAGATAATAAACCAGGTGAAAAGTATAGCCGAAGCAAAAGAGGTCACTAATATTGTTTACATGGGTATGGGCGAACCTTTTGATAATCTTGAAGAGGTACTGAAGAGTCTTGAGATACTGACTTCAGAATGGGGATTCGGAATGAGCCCAAGAAGAATTACTGTCTCTACAATCGGGATAATCCCGGCAATGATCAAATTTCTTGAAAAGAGCGAAGCCCATCTTGCTGTCAGCCTTCATTCGCCTTTCAGCACAGAGCGTTTGAAGCTTATGCCTGTCGAATCGGCCTACCCGATAGCAGAGATGGTCAAAATAATAAAAAGCCGGGATTTCGGAAAACAGCGACGCGTCTCATTTGAATATATTCTGTTTGAAGGGTTGAACGATTCAGACCTGCATGTCAAAGAGCTGGCAAGATTGCTGAACGGACTGAAATGCCGTATCAATCTGATACGTTTTCACAAAATACCGGGAATTCAGTTGGAGAGTCCTGATAATGATAAAATACAACATTTTAAAAACAGGCTGAATCAAAAGGGAATTTTAACAACTATCAGAGCCTCCCGGGGTGAAGATATTTTTGCTGCATGCGGACTCCTCTCTACAAAGGAGCTGACTAAACAGTAAGTTCTCCTCCTCCGGAAACACACAGAAAGCTAAAAACATACGTTCTCAGGAAGAAATCATTGCGAATTTCCGGTAATTTCATCATTCCACTGTAACACCATTTTTTCGATGTAGATGTCCTGAAATTGCGGATCGCCTTCCAGATTGACATGTTCAGTAATATCAAGGATTCTCTGAATATCGTTTTCTTCGCCAAAGAGAAATAATTTAGCACCTATTAATGCGGTATTACCAAATTTTACAATTTTATCTTCAGACGTTTCGATCAATCCGGTTCTGATAACATTATTTACATTCAGAAAATTCCCAAAACCGCCTGCAATAAATACCTTATCTACCTCCTTCAGAGTAATTCCCAGACGATTCATCAGTATCTGCAGTCCCGTTGCAACAGCCGCTTTTGCAAGCTGAAATTCACGTATGTCCTGCTGGGTAAGGGAAACTTCCCGGGAAAGCTCAAAGGAGTCTTCACCATTGCTGAATTCCCCAAAGATGCCGATTTTATCCTGTTGAAGGAGGACAGCAATAGCATCTATCAGACCGCTTCCGCAAATTCCTGAAGCCTTTGCTTTTCCAATGACATGACATTTCAGGGTGCCGTTCACCCAATCAACTGAAGAAATGGCTCCTGTTGCTGCGCGCATTCCCTGACTTATCTTTGCTCCTTCAAAGGCAGGTCCTGCCGCAGTGGAAGCACAGATGATGCCGTTCCTGTTTCCTGCCACGATCTCTCCATTGGTACCCAGATCTATAAGAACAGTATATTCATCACGCTCTGCTATCTTTGTGGCAGCAATGCCTGCAAGAATGTCGCTCCCTACAAAACTGCCTATAGAAGGATAGAAGAGAATCTGAGTATCTTCTTGTAAATTCCAGTTAAGAGCGGTCGCTGAAAAGTTTTGAATTCCCAGATCAGGCGATTCAAAAGGATAAAATGAGAGAGGCTGTACATCTAATCCTGAAAAGATATGATGCATAACTGTATTGCCTACAAGCACCACCCTGGAAATATCAACATTGTTTCTCCTGAGCATCCCCTCAATTACTTTCCCTGTGTCGCCCCTGATAATATCTTTCATCGTATCCTGCCTGCCATCCAGACAAGCCTGGATCCTGGAAATCAGATCAGCACCGAACTTTGACTGCTGGTTTAAAAATGAAACTGAGTCTGCAATATTCCCGTTAGAAAGATTAACAAGTTGAACGACCACGGTAGTTGTGCCAACATCTACGGCAACTCCATATCCTTCACGCGGTATAAAATAAAAAGTTGTATTATCTGCAAGAATGATATTCTCAAATTCCGAAACTTCAAGAGTAATATCTGAATCTGCCGTACAATAACATGCTAACCGCCAATCACTTCCCAGACCGAGTTTTTGCAGTTTCTCCAATTGTTCAGCTCCCGGATTCAGCTCCCCTGCCAAAAGTTTTACCTTACACCTTCCGCAGGTACCTTTCCCTCCGCAGGGAAATTCTACCCCATACTCATTTAAGATGTCAAGGAGTGGTGTGCCGGTATTAACGATAATTTCTTTCCCGAGTGGCTGAAGAGTAATTGTAACCTTATCTTTCATAAAATGCGTGTAAAAATTAACACCTGAAAAAGATTTCTAAATTAATTAAATCCTTCAATTTTTAATGTGTCTGAAAAATTTATGCAGATTAAAAACAGACAGATAAATTTTAACTAATATTGTGCTTATTAAATAATATGTAATTAATCAAATGTTTAGTATCAGTTATATCTTGCCACTCTTTATGATCCTGGCCTTTGCAAAAAATCTGAATGAAGGAGAACCTGAAAAAGGTGTAAAGGATTTTCATAATAAAATTCTGACCGTTGATACGCATTGCGACACTCCCATGGCCATTTTGAACCAGGGACTGGATTTAGGGAAACGAAATGATCCGCGTAAAAGTCAGGTTGATTTTATACGTATGAAAGAAGGCGGACTTGATGCAATCTTTTTTGCTGCATTCACACCTCAGCTTGAAAGAACCGAAGAGAATACAAAAGCCGCATATCTGCAAGCCCATAAAATGATAGATGCTACTTATGAAGCGTGCCGGAACAATAGTGAACTGGCTGAAATTGCCACCTCTTCTGATGATGCAAAGCGAATTGAAGAATCGGGGAAAAGGGCAATTTATATCGGCATGGAAAATGGATTTCCGCTGGGAACTGATCTGTCCAGGGTAAAAGAGTTTTATGATCGCGGAGTAAGGTATATTACTTTGAGTCACTCGTCGAATAATGAAATATGTGACTCATCGACCGACAGGAATGGTCCGGAACATAACGGACTGAGCAAATTCGGGAAGAAAGTTGTTAAAGAGATGAACCGGCTTGGTATTATGATAGATGTATCCCACATTTCCGATAAATCATTCTTTGACGTAATAAAAATAAGCAAAACACCTGTAATTGCTTCCCACTCAAGTGTCAGGGCTCTGGCGCATCAACCACGTAACATGAGTGATGAAATGATAAAAGCTTTGGCCAAAAACGGCGGGGTAATTCAGATATGCCTGCTTGACAATTATGTAAAAGACCCCGATACTACAACTATTCGTTACAAAACACTTAAGGAACTGCGCGATAAATATAACAGCTTAAGTAATACAATGAACGAAAAAGAGAAACAGGAATTCAGACAGCTTATACGTGAAACAGGTGAAAAGTATCCCAAAGACCCTGTTACTATTTCAGACTTTGTTGACCATATCGACTATGTAAAAAATCTTATCGGCATAGATTATGTGGGTATCGGGAGCGACTTTGATGGCGGGGGCGGACTTACAGACTGTGAGGACGTAAGCCGGTTCCCCGCCATTACAGGGGAGATGCTTAAACGCGGCTATTCAGGTGAGGAAATAACCAAAGTATGGGGTGCGAACTTCTTCAGGGTTTTCCGGGAAGTTGAGAATGCCTCCCGGCAATAACAACCTGTTGTTTACAGAAGGCCCTATGCATCAATCTAAAGAACGAGCTTTATCAATTAAGAAGTTTGCTTAATTCAACTTTGATGATAAACTCTTTACTATTTGACTTCTATCACTGCATATTTTGTAAGCTTCCAGAATTCCTCAGGATCCTCTATTTCAAGATATGCAATCTTATTATCCTGGTAAACGAAATGGTATGAGCTGTCAGAGTGCTCTGAAATCACATCTGCTTTATTCACATAGAGAGGTATGGTTTTGGTATGCCTTACATCAAGCTCGGTAAAATACTGATCATTCAGATCTTTGCTTAATGTTTTATTTGCTCCGACTAATCCCAGCAGTCCACCTTCCCTGGTCACCACACCATTGTCCTTCAACTCCTTAAAAGTACCAAAAGCCCAATATGCCTTATGCAGCTCCCTGTCCATCTGATCAATCTGCTCATTCGATCTTTTAATGGAATCACTCATAACAACAACTGTGTCGCTTAAACCCAGAACTCTGGTCTCAAGACGGATTACCTGTTCGCCCATTTCAGCAATCTGATAATCCCGCTCCTCCAGATCTCTTTGAAGCTGTACTATTACCCTGTTTTGTTCTTCCAGTTCATTTGTCAGTTTTGATATCCGTGATCTGAAAGATTTGATCTCCACACCCGATGAGGCCAGCTTCTCATTCAGCTCCTCAATCTTCTTCTCGCTCTCCTCAAGCATGGTATTCATAAGGGCAATGTCCTCTATAATTCTCTCTTTCCGGTCGGGACCACTTTCTCCCTGTTCAAGTTCCAGTTGTCCTCTCTTATCCTTTATGAACGTAAGATTTTCTTCAATCTGACTAATAGTCCCGTCCAGATCATTGATAACAGAATCTCTTGTCTCAATCAATGAATTAAGATTTGTTTTCTCAGTAACGAGATTGTTGATTTGTGAATTCTTACTAATAAGAATGATCATACCTATAATGATAAGAATCACAAAAACAGCACCTGTTACAACATTTCTAAAAAATGATTTTTCCCATTTTTTAGATCCACCCTCAACTTTCAACTCTTTCTTTTCCATCTGTTTTAAATTTTAAAGTTGCTAAATCATAATATTTCCACAGGAATATGATATAGACTTTTCAATCGAAATGCCAGAAAAAACATAAAAGTTAAATTGCTTATTTTCAATATATTAAATAAATGATACGGATTTAAGACTCTATCCGTATGATAAAATAAATATCAAAATGATAACATGTGCAGTAAACCGGCCTGACCTACTGACTTTTTTTCATCATCCTGTAGACTGTTGCGACACCAATTCCCAGTTTATCAGCTACAAGTGAAGCATTATTGTCATATTTATCAAGATATTTATTAAGAATCCGGAGATTGTATTCTCTGAGTGTCATCTCCTGACCAGTTAACTCAGGCATGAGAACCTGGTTTTCAAGGATGATATTCTCGCCGGATATCTCATTCTCTTCATTAAGGGTAATAGCCAGTTCCATAACAGATTTTAGCTCCCTTATATTCCCGGGAAAACTATATGCCATAAGTTTATCAACAGCCGATTTTGTAATAGATTTAGGAGGAAGTCCGTTATCACGGCAGAATTCATCAACAAAATGTTTAGCCAGAAGGATCACGTCATTGCCCCTCTCCCGCAAAGGTGGCAATTCAATATGCAGTCCGTACAAACGATAGTAAAGATCTTCGCGAAACTCTTTTTTCAGTACCATCTCACGGAGATTTTTATTTGTAGCAACAATAATCCTGCAATCGGTTTTGACAGGTTTGTTGCTTCCTATCCTTACAATCTCTTTTTCCTGGAGAACCCTTAAAACTTTTGCCTGAAGGGCAGGGTCCATCTCTGCAATTTCATCAAGAAAAAGTGTTCCTCCATTAGCCTCCTCAAATTTACCTATTCTCCTGCAGTTTGCTCCCGTAAAAGCTCCCTTCTCAAAACCGAAAAGTTCACTTTCAATCAGTTCCCGGGGTATTGCAGCAACATTTACCGCAACAAATGGTTTGTCGGCACGTGTTGAGTTATAATGAATAGCTTTGGCAACCAGCTCCTTGCCGGTACCTGTTTCGCCAGATACAGTCACGGTAATTCCGGTACGTGTTGCCTTTTCAATAAGACTGAAAACACGGGTTATAGCCTGACTGTTGCCGACAATGGTTTGCGTATAGCTATATTTCTTTTTAACCTCTTTTCGTAAGGAGATGACCTCCTGTTTAAGGCGTTCACCATTTCTTATATTCTGTACTGTATTGAGAAGCCGTTCACGGATATCTTTAGACTTTACTATATAGTCATAAGCTCCATACTTCAGTAATTCTACAACTACCTCAATCTCATTCTGTTCAGAAATTAAGATAACCTGAATATCCTCATTTTCGGCTTTAATTCTTTTAAGTACTTCAAGTCCTTTGATATCAGGAAGTCTGTAATCGAGGGTAATTACATCAGGCGCCTTGTAAAGATTATCAAGACACTCCTTGCCGGTGGTAAATGACTCAATGTCATAATCAGGATTCAGGGAGAGATGGTGAACCAGAAGCCGGTTATACCATTCATCGTCTTCAACTACAAAAATCCTAAAAGGTTTATCTTCCATTATCTGCGGTTTAAAATATGCCTGAATTCATACTAAAAAGCAGAATATTAATCAATGAGGCACTAATACAACTAATACAAATGAAATAATAATTTGATACTTTATTTAGCTCCAAGGGTTCTTTCAGACCCTCTCAGACAGGCCTCATCTCCTATCAACTCACTTTAAAGTGTGGAAGATAACTAATTATTTTATTATTCAGGAAGCCGGACAAAAGTTTATTTCTTCTCCCGGCTGTTTAAATAATCAGTTAAGGAATAATTAACCTCCCTTATCTTCTTTTCAGCTAAAATACACAGCTCTTTAATAACTGAAAGATCAGAATCATTCCCGGCATTCAGCTCAATTTCCTTCAATATGTTGTAAAGGCCATTGGCATTGATATGTTTCGAAGGAGCAGCCAGTTTATGTGCAGTTTCCGAAACTGTTTCCCAGTCACTGACTGATACAGCCTTATTTATTTTTGAGATTCCACTTTCGGAAGTTTTAATAAAAAGCTTGATCATCTCCTCTAAAAAACCGGTATCCCCGTTTGCCAGTCTCTCCAGATCAGCCGGATTAATTTCAGATCCTCCGGTCTTAAGTGTTTCCCTCCGGTTAGTATTCATATATACAGAAACTATATCGAACAGATCCTTTTCGGAAAATGGTTTTGTCAGGAAATCAGACATACCTGCCTCAATGGCATTCTTCCTTTCTACATTACTTTCTGCCGCAGTAACTGCAATAATTTTAGTATCGGGCTTTGCATTCAGAATTTCCCCTGCAGCTACAATGCCATTTTTCGCAGGCATTCGCATATCCATGAGAATAACATCATAATCCCGTATCAGCGCTTTTGCAACTGCCTCTTCTCCGTTTGCTGCCTCCTCATATTTAACACCCCATTTATTTAAAATATTCTTCAGCACATATCTGTTAAACTCTTCATCATCAGCTATCAAAACAGAGCAATCCCTGAAATGATCAGGTATTACGGGGGCTTTAATGCCGGCTGTATTAATTTTCTCTTTTTGCCCTGGCTGGTAAGGTATCATGACCGACATACATGTGCCCTTACCTGGTTCACTGCTGACAGAAATTGAGCCGTCCTGCAACTCTATAAGACTTTTTACAATTGAAAGTCCCAAACCTGTGCCACTGTATTTTTTACCGCTTTCATCTTCTATCTGTACAAATTCATCAAATATCAGATCAAGATTCTCTTTCGAAATACCAATCCCCGTATCCTCAACTTCAATATTCAGGTTAATCCTGTCTCCCGTGCCTTTTCCGGCCCCTGCCCTCATCAATACTTCGCCTTTCTCAGTAAATTTTATGGCATTTCCCACCAGATTAATAAGAATTTGCTTCAGACGCAAAGGATCTCCTACAAGGGCGGGAGGCACGGATCCTTTGGGAATATATCTCAGACTAATCCCCTTTCGCTCTGCTTCGATTTTCAGTTCATCTGCCACCTCCTCAAAAATGGCTGACGGAGAAAAATTGATTGAATCAAATTTTAACTTCTTAGCCTGTATTTTGGAAAAATCAAGGGTGTCGTTTATAATCGACTTCAGATGACTTGCAGAATTATTAATTACAGACAACTTCTTTTTCATATCACTCTCCTCTGACTGCTGCAGAAGCTGCTCTGAGAGACTGTAAACAGCATTCACCGGAGTGCGTATCTCATGACTGACATTGGCAGCAAACTGCTCCTTTGCCCGGGCAAGATTCTCAGCCTCCTGCTTTGCCTTTTTCAGGGCTTTCTGATATGCCCTCGATTTTTTCTGATAAGTGAATAAAAGAAAAATAACAACAAGTAACAGCAACACGGCAGCGGCAGAAAAAACAGCCAGCCACTTATAGGTCTTTTGAGCTAAAATATCCGCTTCCCTGGTCTTTGACAATCGTCTCTGCGCCTCAAAATCCTCTCTTCTCAAAATCAGTTGATTAAGCTTTCTCCCTATCTCCTCATTTCTTTCAATCAGTTGGGATTCAAGTATATTTATCTGTGCATCCTTTTGTTTAATCGTGGATTCAAGAGTTTGAAGCTCATCTCTTAATGCCTCTCTCTCTACATTTTTCTCCACAACGAGTGTGTCATATCTGACTTGCCCCCTACCGAACAGACGATTAAAAAAACCCTTCTCCTTTGACGTCTTTTGAGTGGTATCGGCAGCCGTCTGATCATGGATAGTATCCACCTCAACCTTTTTTTTGCCAAAAATTCCTCCCACAAATCCTCTCTCACGTGTTTCGGTAACTATTGTGTCAATATCTTTTGACTCAAGCTTTGAATAAATATCTGTGAAACTTCTGTCCATCCCTCCTGATGATCTGTGGAGGTTCATAACCCCTTCCCAGATTTCAAGCTTTTCATTAGCAAGGGAATTGAATGTATTTACCAAAACGCGATATTCAGAAGTTAAAGATTTCTGAAGATCAGAAAGCTTGGAATTTACACCCTCTTTCAGTTCAATATATGGCTCAAGACTTTTCTCGTCATTTGTCAGAATATACAATCTAACCGTGTTTTCGACACTGGCAAGATCAGCAGCAATATCTTTGATCAGGAAAAGCTGATAGTCTGGCTTTGCTTCCTGTTGAACTGAATAAACAATGCCTGACAGACTTCTGTAAGCCAGGTAGCCTGAAGCCATAACTGCAACAGCAATTATGGCGACAAGCAGAGTAACCTGAAATTCAATTCGTACTTTGGCCATTTACAACAGCTTTTTAAAAATTGTTAGTTATAAAAGCTGATCTCTGAAGATAAACTAAAAATATTATTTACCTGACAGATAAAAAAAGCTAATCAAAGATAACCCTCTCCGGATAATATTTCGAAATCTGATATGCATTTATGCAGAAGATAAATTTTCGTAAAATATTGTTGTGTATATAAATTCTTTTAAACAAGGAATTGAGTTCGTAGTTAAAAGGATATAAGTAGATTTTTAATATATCAATTCCGGATCTGTTGCTCCGGCTCTGCCGACTATTGCCCCGGCGGCACCACCAGCTGCAGTCCCCACGGCTGCTCCCTTTTGAGTTTTATTCCACGAAGCACACCCTGAAAATATCATAATGATACTCAGGAGCGAGGGTATAAAAATGTCCTTTTTAAAATTTTTCATCTTTTATAAAATTTAGTAATTACTTATAAAAAACCATCAACAGAGGCTTGAAAGTTTTTCCACGGGGGAATCACAAATCAAGCCTCGTTACTCAGGAATTAAAGTAATATAACAATTTCAGCAATTTTATTCTAACAGTATATTAACCTCGGTAGAAATTCCCTTGGTTACAGTAACATTCTCTATTGTATCACTTTCATAACCATCAAGTTCACATAATATTGAATAGAGGCCTTCTGGTACACCTATCAGTTTATATTTCCCATCTACATCTGAAAAAGAGGAAACTAATACAGAATCCTGTTCATCCAGTCCGTTTTCATTCTCATCCTGATATAATCTCACCAGGGCGTTCTCAATTGCAACCGACGCAGTATCAGTAACAGTGCCCTCTATTCTGCCTGCAGCTCCAAGGTAAACTCCTCTGACAACAGGTTTAAAAATAAAACCATTTATTACACCCATAGGATTTCCCCTTACAACAAATGATCTGCTTACATCAAAATCCAGCAACACATCGGAGGTTTGCCCCTCATCAAGGTATATTGCCGGCTCAAGCTTGATCTTTAATCCACTTGTATCACCACCTGGCACCTTAAGATCAAACTCTGTTCCATCAGCCAGAATAACTGTAGCATCCACTACATGAAGCCTTATCATATCATAATATCCGGCTTCAAGGTCAGCCGATGCAATCTCTTCAGTAATTCCGTTTGTAAGCTGTAAAAGATCTATTTCCATCTCAACCTCTGAGATAACAATGAATGAGTCTGCATCTTCCCCCTGATTTACATCATCTCTGTGCCTGACTTCCACCCTGTCGATTGTGACAATGGCATTACCTACCATCTCCACAGGAAAAGGTGAATCGGTAAGTAGTACATTTAACCTTCCCTTACCCTCTGGAAGAACAGTTTCATCGTTATTACAACTCATAAATGTTACTACGATTAAAATGAATACAGCGATTAATACTCTAAATCGTTTCATAGCTTATTATTTTTAAATTATACTAATTCAAATCTTGATGAAGCTATGGCAAATTCCATACAAATTTTATCTTATGAAATTTAAAACTCATATATACAGAAAGTTATATATAAAAACCTGTTGAAGATGCAATATCAAAACGATAAATCTTTATCATTCCGATAAATAATACTTAACAGTTCAATGTGAAATCTTTTTCAGAGAGTCTGTACTAAGCTGAAGTACTATTTGTCGTTAATGAGAAACGTTCAATTTATATAAGAAAGACCCTCCCTGCTCAGACTTTTTCTGACATCATCGGACCATTTGTAAGTTTCTGGTGCTTGTCCTGTAAAAATAAACTGAGTTTCCGGTAGTAGTGCGGGTATCTGCCAGATATCAGTAATTCTCAGACAATTAAGCATTTCAATTGCAGCCCCCTTTCCGTCCGGACTCCCGGATTGATCTTGTGTTGCCGGTGGATTACTTAATATCACAGAATGTATGTTATCATCGAGCAGGGCTGAATACAGGGCAACCACACCCATCTCCTCCCTTGCGGTAATACTGATCATATCGGGATTAACATCATCCAGTGATCGGCAGAATTCAATACATCTGAGCAAATCATATACCTGCATGCCTGCTATTGTTCTTCCAGTCCATGCAGTGGCTCTTCTCAGATGCCACTGAAGACCCTCTTCCCATCCGGCATCGCCAACACCTCTGACATCAAAGTATGCCACATTCCATAATCCCTCGAGTCTCCCGGCAAAAGCCTCAGACTCCTTAAATTTATCACCACGGTTTCGGAGGACTATAAGCAGGGGATTTTTCTCTGCAGGATCCAGTTTGCGACGAAAATCCACCCTTAGTCTCCATCCCTGTTCGCTTACAAAGCTATATACATTGCTGCCGAATTTGTCCTTGTCTACAGACCGGAAAACCATATGCGGGTCCATTGGCACCGGATCTTCCGGAAATGCACCGAAGGTATAATGTTTAAGATATTTAAGCACTTTATCCTTGTGCGAAGAGAGATCAGTTTCATTCTTTATTTCAGGCAAGCCGGGCAATTGAAAAAAGTGATCCTGTATTATCTGAGTTTTGTCATCCGCAGGAACACCATTGACATATACCTTCAGTTCTTCTGCAGAAAGTCTCACTTCAGGTATATTGCCGGTCTCTTCAGGAGGTACCTGTTTTCCCATCAGCTTATCGAGAAAGAACGAACAAAGCTTCTGGCGGGCAACCAGTGTAGAGCCATGACCGCCGTCGTATTCAAAAAGAGTAACATTATCGGGCACACTGTAATACTCATAAACCTTTTTAATGCCGTTATATACTTCCCTCACTCCCTCGACAGTATTCAGCCGGTCGCGGTTACCCTGACCAATAAGAAGATGCCTTGGTGCTATCAATGCGCCTATATCCATGAAATCCCATTTGTAAAAATTAATTGGCATCATGCAGTCACAATGATCATCAACAGTCTTGGTAAGTATCTGCTCATTCATCGTCGTTGCCCCCACATAGGGTGCTGCGGCTTTCACTCTGTCGTCGACGGCAGCGACAAACCATGTCTGTGCTCCGCCACCTGATCCGCCTGTCACGCCAAGTCGCTCTGGATCAACTTCATTTCTGGAACTAAGCAGATCGAGGGCCCTGACAGCATTCCACACCTCAACACCTGCAGGAGTGTAACCCCGGCTGTACCAGTTGTACCACCCCCGGGAATAACACCCGTGGTGCTCTCCGGTAACCTCACCCTGGTGAACGGTTTCAACAATCATGCATACAAAACCAAGTTCTGCAAATTTGTGGCCGTACGACTGGTAAGCCACCTTCTGACCTGAGGAGTGCCCGCACAGATATAAAACAGCCGGCAGCGGTTCACTAATATTATCAGGAATATAAAGATTGGCAGGAACATAAAGCGAAGGGAGTGATTCAAAATACAATTTTTCTATCCTGTATCCCTCCATCTGAACAGTTCCCGTTATTACTACATTTAAATCAGACCGTTCACCATTCAGAGGAACATCTGTTAATCCAAGGGAATATATAAACTCTTCATAACGCTGACTTTTTTCACTCTCCCAGTCGCCCAGGCTGTTAATGCCACTTAATGAGGCATCAGTAATCGCCTTCGCCTCGTTCATGAGGTATAGTCTGATATTATTGGGCTGATCAGTCTCGGGAGTTGTTATGAAAGGAATCTCCTCTTTGGTTAATTCATTAGCCGCAGTATCAACTTTTGCCGTTTCAGTTTTTGATTTACAGCCTGTTAAACTGGCTGTTAAGAAGAGACTGATACTTCCTGTAAAAACCATAGTTCTGAAGTACCTCTTGATTTGTCCGGTCATGGTAATAAGTATTAGTGGTAAAGTCATAAAGATATTAGCTGCTACATTGCTAAATATTTAAACAGCTCATAGACTAAAAAGGCCGGCCAGACAAGAGCTTTAAGAAATCCGAGTACTCCCACCCAGAATCCGGTTGCATGAGAAATAAAATAAATTGCAGCACCAATTAATCCCAGACCGTATACCGCGCCGCAGGAGGCATTTTGATTAACTTTTTCTTTCATTTTTTAAAATTTTATAATTATTTTTTCTCATTAAAATCAATTTAATATTTAATTGTATGAGAAAGAACTCGCCGTCATAATATTTAATTCATATTTAAGGTAATTACCGTATCGTTTAAAATAAACTAATTAAAAATTTGAGAATCCCGGTTTTAATCGGGAGAAATGTTCGTTCCTCACCCTCCGGCAGACCTGCTTTGCCATGTCATCATCAGGCAATTTCTCTTATGTTGACCTTTTTTTTGTGAATTAAAAGATAGACGATAGGTAAAATGCCAATTGTATTAAAAACAGCTATACAGATAAACCAGACAAGCTGGTCATTTCTTGCCGATTTCCACATTGCAATAAGTTTCCAGACACTATCCCAGACAGCAATAATAATTATTACGGGAATAAGCCAAGGCATCATTGAAGAAAGTTGTTGTTCCATTTTTAATAATTTAATAGTGATACATTCATTATATTAAACTGAAATACTGACATTTAATATTTGGAATATTGAAAAACAAAATTTATTGCAGAACTCAGTGAGCCGTTGAAAAAAATATTGATGCATGACCTTACAAAAATACTTTTCATTTATATCATCGAAAAGAAACCGGAACAATAAAAATTTAATTAACAATTCAAAGAGGTGAAATCAGATACTAAGTTAAGACATTTCTGTTAATTTTCATTATATTAATGAGTAAAATTATTGATATCAATCAATTATCTATTAAACAGTTAATTCCATAAGAGATATAAATACATACTATCTGATTTCCGGTTCTTTTCTGTTGAATTCACTTGAGTTATATAATTGCCGGAAAGGTCAATATGAATACCTGGCTAATTAAATATTTCTCCCGGGTGTAATTCTGCCGACAAATTATAAAGGTTTAATAAAAAAAATAAACTGAATTTTATACATTTGAAGCACAAGAATTACTTGTCATTATAAATTTAAAAAATCAAATATTATGGAATACCGTAAACCGAATAGTTCCATGTCGCGAAGGCATTTTATCGGCAGTGTTTTAGCCGCCTCAACAGCAGGAGCTCTGCTTAGCGCATGCAGATCTTCATCATGGCAGATAGGGATCTATACAAGACCTTTTAATAAACTGGAATATCTTGAATCTTTTGACATCATTGCAGAAGCAGGATTTAAATATGTTGGATTAATGTCGCATAAGGGTGGAAGAGTTATACATAAGGACACAACCATTGAAGAAGCTGTAAAAATTGGAGAAGAGGCAAGATCGCGCGGATTAACAATAGCTTCTTTATCTGGTCATTCTTACGACAGAAAAAAATCTGTTGAAGAGAATATTGCAGATTTAAAATTATTGGTTGATAACTGTGCGGCATGTAAATCGCCAAATCTGATGTTCAATGGCATGTCTGCTCCTGACTTTGTAGATGACTATTATAAAATGATCGCAGGATGTTGTGATTATGCAGAAAGTAAAAAAGTCGCATTCACTCTGAAACCACATGGAGGTACAAATGCGACAGGGGCTGACTGCAGAAAGCTGATTGAAAAAGTCGGGCATGACAATTTTTCTCTCTGGTACGATCCGGGTAACATATACTACTACTCCAATGGTGAAATAGATCCTGTTAAAGATACTGCTGATGTTGACGGACTGATAACCGGGATGTGCGTAAAGGATTTCCGCATGCCTAAAGATGTCAATGTTACTCCGGGAACCGGGATGGTTGACTTTCCTGCACTCTTCGACAGACTGCGTCAGGGTGGATTCAAAGGCGGACCACTGATTATCGAATGTCTTAATACAGGAGAAAAAGATTACCTGCTTTCTGAGGCCAGGAAGGCCCGTGAATTTCTTGAACAGGTATTAAGCTAAAGAAGTACTGATTCATTTTCGTGAAAGATACTGATGTAATAAGTGACTCTGAAAGTTACTTTGCTTTTAACATACTGCAGAATAAATTGGCATATTTAAATTTCAGCATTGGAGAGTTAATTTGCTGAAACATGATACAGGTTTACTTTTTAGCCTGACAGATAATTAATTGGGTTAATCTTTTTTATATTTTGTTGTATTAACCTTATAAGTTACTCATGTTCAATCTGTTTGTCTGCCTTGCTTCTTCCCCATAAAAGGGTGATTACCATACCTGTAAGAGCTATCATCAAAGTATTAGCTACCACATCGACCAACAGTGATATGAAGTCATTGAACATTGTTGTCATTGACCAATAAGACAAATCAATGCTCAAAGAGATAAGTACTCCAAAAATGGCTCCAATCTGCAGACCATCTTTTGCTCCTTTTGCGTCTGACCATTTTAATATCAGCGTTAACAACAAGGCAGTAATCAGATTTGCCAAAACTAATGCCCACCAGATCATCTCACCACCGGTCCTGTTGGCGCACTGGTTCATGTTAACACTGAAGAAATCCATCAGCAATACTCCATAAATCAGCCATCCAAGCAGAAAGAAGGCAATACCTCCAAAAACAGTTCCCCGTATAATTCTCATCTTCAATAATTTTATAATGAAAAACAATTTACGACATTTTAATTAAACGAGCATAAATTTTTATCATCTAAAATGTATCATAATAAAAATAATTCCATTGTCAAAAATTACACATTCTTGAGGTAAATAATTGAATGTTAAATATTTATCTAATCTATATTCAGAACAGTAAATTTAAAAATGAAATTTATTCCCGGATTTGGAACCTGTTTGATCAAATTCTAAAGTAACATCAAAACACCGGCATATAAAATTATAGCGCATAATACTATATTTTAATCTGACAGGATTCTACAAGGATAATATCATAATTACTATTTTTATAAGAAATAATTCAGAGTTGTCGGAATGATTTAAATTATTACAAAATAACCATGTCTTGTTTAAAATATCAATTTCTAAGCTGTCTTCTTGCAGTGTTTTTTCTGTTCCCGGTATTAAAATGCACTTCAACAGAAAACATTGAATCTAAAGGACTCCGGTTATCAACTTTTGATGTTGATGCCACGCCTCCTGTCGGGAGTATCCTGAGGTACCAACCAATGCTAAATGATTGGGACCTGAAACTAAGAGCCAAAGGTGTGGTCATACAGGGTTCAGGTAAACCTATCGTGCTTTGCTCGGTCGACTGGATTGGCATAGCCAATGACAGTCAGGATGCATTTAAAGAAGCTCTTGCAGAAGCTGCCGGGACAGTCCCTGAACGTGTTTCCATACATACCTTACATCAGCATGATGCCCCGGTGAGCGACTTTGGGGCAGAGAAGCTCCTAAAAGAGTCAGGTCTGGATCCTGCAGAGTATGAAGGAACGTTTCAACGTGAAATGATAATACAGTTGCAAAAATGCATACAAAACTCCCTGGAAAATTCACAGCCTCTGACACATATAGGATTAGGAGAAGCGGAGGTTTACAAAGTCGCATCAAACCGGCGAATATTAGGCTCTGACGGTAAAGTAAGGGCAAGCAGATCATCATCATGCCTGGATTCTGCACTACGTGCCGAACCTGAAGGATTGATCGATCCGATGTTATCGCTTATAAGTTTTTGGAATGAAAAAGAGCCTTTGGCTGTTTTAAGCTACTATGCATGCCACCCGCAGAGTTATTACCTCACACAGATTGCTAATCCTGATTTCCCGGGAATAGCCAGATTTTACAGACAGCTTGCTGTGCCTGCTGCACTACATGTCCATTTTAACGGTGCGGGAGGCAACATAGCAGCAGGAAAATACAATGACAGGTCTAAGGAGAACCGTGTAATTTTAGCTGAGCGGCTGGCAGACGGAATGAAGAGAGCATGGGAAACAACCCGCACTGAACCGGTTACTGCAAATGAGATAAACTGGAGCATCGATCCCGTGACTCTCCCTCCGGCACCTTTCATTGAAGATATGGAGGAAAAGGTAAAGGCCGACAATTACCGGGATCTGGTAAGAAATCTTCCTAAAGTGGTATGGCTAAGGCGGCTGAAAGAGGGTAAAAAAATTGATATAACTTGCTTAAGTCTTGGGAAGGCCAGAATTCTTCATATGCCCGGTGAGCTTTGCATAGAGTACCAGCTGGCTGCAAAAAAAATGCGTCCTGACATGTTTGTAGCAATGGCTGCATACGGAGATTATGCTCCGGGGTATATTTGTCCGGCCAAAGCCTATGAGGAGGGTGGTTATGAAGCAGGACCGGCAAGCGGTGTTACTCCTGAATGTGAAAAGATACTGATGACTTCGATCCGTAAACTTCTTAAAGCCGAATGATAATATATTATAAGCCAATTATTCATGAATAAAATTCTGCTCATTATCGGTACCATCTCAATTTTTGCTTGCAATAGCAACCAGAATACAAATGATTCATATTCTTTAAATAACAACGGGGATTCTTCATGGATAGGGGACGGCAAGGAGACTCCTTCAGATGACTCTCTTTTTTACCTCGATGATCCATCTCCCCTCTTCAGAAAAGAGTTTAGTGTAAAGGCCGGCATTAAATCTGCCAAACTGCTGATAACTGCTGCCGGATACTATAAAGCCACGATCAATGGTCAGCGGGTGGGCAATAATATGCTCGATCCGGCTTGGACAGAATATGGTAAAAGGATATACTATTCGGAATATGACATTACCGGGATGCTGAAAGCAGATGACAACTGTATCGGAGTAGTTTTGGGCAATGGGTTTTATAATCCGCTGCCAATGAAAATGTGGGGAAGAAAAAATCTCAGAGAGGCTTTGAATGTTGTCGGAAGACCTGTTTTTACAGCTAAACTGATACTGAAATATAACAATAACCAAAAAGATATAATAACTACTGATGAATCATGGAAATTTTCTTATGGCCCGATCCTTAAAAATAATGTCTACCTGGGAGAAGTATATGACAGCCGGAAGGAGATCAAAGACTGGGACAAACCGGGATTTGATGCCTCAAATTGGCAACATGCAGTTAAAAAAGAGGGACCGGGAGGCGAATTACAGAAAGCATTTTTTCCTCCTGTACAGGTAACTGATACTATAATTCCTGTTGATATTTATTCAACTGAAGATGGAATCTATATAGCAGATATGGGGGTAAATTTTGCAGGAGTATATAGAATAAAGTTAAAAGGAGAACCGGGAGATTCAGTAGTCTTCAGATTCGGGGAACGCATATACAAAGACAGCACTCTTAGTCCTATGACCGCAGTTTGCGGACAGATCAAACAAAAAGGAATGGGCGGACCGGGAGCTCCCGATGTTGCCTGGCAAACTGACACCTATATCATAGGGAGTTATGATGAAGAGTGGTACAGTCCCGAATTTACTTTCCATACATACAGATATATGGAGATAAGGGGGTTACCCGATAAACCTGATATTACGGATATCGAGGGGTTGGCACTGAATACAAATGTAGCAGATATCAATAGTTTCTCATGTTCCTCCGAACTGATCAATTCGATCCAGGAAGCCACAAAACGGACATTTTTATCGAATCTAACAAGTGTGCAGTCGGACTGCCCCGCAAGAGAAAAGTTTGGATACGGGGGCGACCTGAATTCAACCTGTGAAGCATTTATATATAATTTTGATATGAACTCCTTCTACCGGAAAACAGTATACGACTGGGCAGATGCCATGAATGATTCAATATTTATAGATACAGCTCCGTTTGTAGACACCAGATACTGCGGACTGAGTTGGGAGTCGGCATTCATTATAACTCAGTACTATCTATATCTATATTATAACGATATTGATTTTATCAAAGAGATGTATGATCTCGATAAAAAATGGATGGAAAAGGCAGCAAGAATTCATCCGGAGGGCATTGTTGATGAAGGTCTGGGTGATCATGAATCACTGCAACCTGTCCCCTCAGAATTAATTGGCACCTGCCACTACCTGTTATGTGCCCGGATAATGCGGCAATTTGCATCGCTTATGGGCGACAGGGAGAGTGGATCTGCATACAAGGAACTGAGTAACAAACTCAAAAATATTATCAGAGAAGAGTTCTGGGATAATCCTGCTGAAGAAGAGATAAACAGGCAGACACTCTTTGCAAGTCTGCTCTATTACGATATAATTCCACCTGAAGAGACCGGTGCAGCAATAGATTCGCTGATGAAAGCCGTAAACAGTGCCCCGGCAGGACATTTTACCACCGGTATTTTCGGTACCAAATATATTCTGGAGGTAATATCCCAATACCTTACTCCTGATAAAGTCTTTGAAATTGTAAACAGCACAGAATTTCCCGGATGGGGACATATGACAGACAACGGAGCAACAACTTTATGGGAAACCTGGAAAGAGAGTGAAAATGTCTATTCCAACTGTCATCCAATGTTTGGATCAGTATCAGAATGGTTTTACCGGTGGCTTGGAGGAATAAAACCGTATCCGGAATTCCCCGGATTCAAAAAGTTCAGCCTGTCGCCTTCAACACCGGCAAATTTAGATCATGTTAATTGCTCATACCACTCTCCTCATGGGAAAATAGTATCCAACTGGAAAAAAGAAGATAACAGCTTCACTTATCAGTTCGAAATACCAGAGGGGACAACAGCATCTGTTACCATCCCCGTAAAAACAAATCAAAGTGTAATAATTGAAAAAATTTCAGAACCCGGATTCAATGCAGGCAGTATACCAGATTTACAGTCTGGTACTTTTGAGCTAACCAGTGGAAGCTACAAAGTGGTAGTAAGATGAAAAATCATTTAAAGGCAATTACCCCCTTACAACATGTCAAATTACAGAAAAGGGATTAAGTGCCTATGAGAGATATGTCAATGCTTTAGAGGACTATTTCAAAGAGTTCAAAAACATTTTCTGACTGTAATTGTTTTAATTTCAAAATATTGAAAATATGAAAAAACTAACATTATTAATACTGTTTATGGCTGCAATTTTTTCAGTAACCGGGCAAAAATCATTTCATGACTTCATAGTAGAGGACATTAATGGAAATAAGTTTGATCTGTCACAACTTAAAGGTAAAAAAGTATTGGTAGTTAATACAGCATCAAAATGTGGTTTCACTCCACAATATAAACAACTTCAAATGCTATATGAAACTTATGGGAGTGAAAATTTCACCGTTATAGGTTTCCCTGCAAATAATTTTTTAAATCAGGAACCTGGTTCAAATTCTGATATTGCGGAATTTTGCACAATTAATTACGGTGTAACTTTTCCTGTGATGTCAAAAATTTCTGTTAAGGGTAAGAATATGGCTCCTGTATATCAGTGGCTGACACAAAAAAGTCAGAATGGAGTAATGGACTCAAAAGTATCCTGGAATTTTCAGAAATATCTTATTGATGAAAACGGCAAGCTGGCCGGAATGGTTAAACCAACTGTCAGACCAGACAGTGAAAAGATCGTAAACTGGATAAAGAAGTGACTAAAAGAGATTACAGGACTTATCCCCAAAAACAACCGTATTTGTCTTCATCAACTATTTTAGTAAATGCTGCAATAGTCTTAACTTTTGATTTTGGCTGATATGAATGCCATTTTAGGTCAGCCCGCATCCAATAAATCTTCCAGATTTTTTGCGTTTCTACCCAGGTAGTTTTTGCTACCGGTTCCTCAATTTTCATGTCACTATTTTTCCAATGGGCCCGTATCTCAAAAATTATAACACTCTGGTTGTCTATTTTATAATCCAAATCGATTTGATGACGAATATTTTCAGGTGGTCTTCTTCTATCAAGAAAATGTTTCATTGTTTCATTTACCTCCGCTGTTTTTCTTTCATCTAAAGCCATAACATATTATTTTTTTAAAAATACTCTAATCTCATTTTTCCGGATAAAGGAGTAAATCCAATTCCCCTTTTATTGTCGGAAATCTCAAATTAATCCAATCTTCTTTTGCCTGCTTCAATCTGTCTTTACTTGATGACACAAAATTCCAGTCAATAAAACGCTTTTCCGGGAATGGTTCCCCGCCAAAAATTAAAACAGTTGATTTAGCCGCCATTTCAAATTCACATAGCTTGCTATCATGAGCAATTAAAATTTGTCCGGCTCCATAAGTATTGCCCCCACTTTCAACAAAGCCTTCAAGAATATACAGAGCGCTCTCTCCAAAAAGATCACCTCCAATATTCACATTTTGTTTTGAAATACTCGTTATTTCGATGAAATACAACTTACTGTGAACAGGTACAGGTGATCTTTTACCTAAAGCCTCCCCTGCAACCAGTTTAATTTTAATGTTGTCCTGATCCCACCCGGGAATATCAACTGATCCTATATGTGTGAATGAGGGCTCTGACTCTTCCAGCTCCTTAGGTAATGCCACCCATATTTGCAGTCCATGAAGCATCTTTTTTTTTGAAGTGCGCAGATAGTCAGGTGTTCTTTCTGAATGAACAACTCCTCTTCCTGCAGTCATCCAGTTTACGTCTCCAGGTGATATCTCAATTTCACTTCCGATACTGTCGCGATGCATAATGGCTCCCTCAAACAGATAGGTAAGCGTGGAGAGTCCGATATGCGGATGTGGCAAAACATCAAGGTTTTCATTTTCTTTCATTGCTGTGGGGCCCATATGGTCCATAAAAACAAAGGGCCCAACCGACCTTTTCTGACGGAAGGGAAGTAAACGGCCTACCATAAAGTTGCCTATATCAGCCACTCTTTCTTCTAATACCAATGAGATGTTTGACATACTCCGGTTTTATTATTTTATGTTCCTGACCATTAAAACAGCGCTGACAATAGTAATAATATTGATTAGCGGAATAATGAATATAGCCGGGATGACATTCACATTATCCATTGCCATGGCTACAATTTTAGCAGACAAGGCAGTCATTAAGAAAGATAAAAAGATGACATAAGTGGTTGAATAAAGATATCCGGCTGACCTGCATTTAATTAACAAACATGCTGATACAAAGCAGGCTGGCAATAACAACCCGAGATCGAAGCCCTGGACAATAAGGGTTGTATAATGATTCAGCTCCAATGGATAAATGGTTCCGTCAAAAAGGGGCGGAAGTATTATATTCAACCATAAAAGGGCTATTAATATCGAATTGACAATAAGAAACCAACCAACAAATTTATATGGTGTTTTTGATGAAAAAATTTCAAAAATATTCAATTTGCTTAGCTGATTAAGCACGAGGAAAAAACCAAAGAATGATAACCCAAGCAAAGAGATGTAGGCTAAAAACATAATGTTATACATTCCCATTGCCGTGTAAAACAGATAAGTGACCAGGAAATAACCCAATGTCCCCGCCAGAATAAACCTTGCCCGGGTTGATTTTTTCCTGTAACCGATCAGTGAAATTACCAACAGCGGAATTGCTATAAACAGGGTAATGCAGTCCTGGGCAATTCCCTGTATTGCAACATCGGCCGACATATGCTGATAAAGTCCTTTACCGTATATCTCAACTATCTGACCACGAATAGATTCATATTCATAAACTCCTGATCCATAGCTGGAAAAAATCCCGAACCCGGCAGCAACAGCCGAAATCAATGCTATTAAAAGTACTATTACTGTAACTGTATTCTCTCTGTTCATAAATGTTTGTTTTTTCAATAAAATAATATATCAGACTTACTTACACGACCATATGGTAGGTTTCGACCCATACCTCCGCGAATAATCATTGTCTTTTTACCACTCTTTAAATTTTCAAATTCTTTTGCCTTATGATCAAGATATACAACACTGCCCATAATATAGTTTTACTAATATGTAATCCATTTTTTGTAATAATGAATCAGGATTAGTTCATAGAATATATGTTTAATTTGTATCACATTGCAAAATAACAACTATCCTTCTAAACTCAGACTTATTATTCTCATTTTTTAAACGTTGCCTGTTAAATTTTTGAACCAAATTTTATTTACTTTTATAATATTTATAACGAGATCACAACTTAATCAAACTCAATCATGAGACTACAACTTTTTATACTTCCCGGATTCAACAGTAAGAGTTTTTCTGAATCGCTGCTCAGGATATGCCTGGCAATAATTCTTATCTCTTATATCTCTCCTGCTGTCTCCGGCCAGACAGTTAATCTAACAGACCAGCCAGAAAATCAAGAGAGAAAAACTATTCCATATACCCTGCCCTGGGATGATATGCCTATTGACCTGTCATTCATTTATGAGAGCGAAAAACCGGCAGGGAAACATGGGTTCCTGACAGTTACAAACGATCGTTTCGTCTTTGAGGATGGCACAGAAGCCAGATTCTGGGGTACTAATTTCAACAGCGCACAGATCTTTCCACCCCACGACCATAGTGAGAAACTGGCAAAAAGACTTGCCAAAACAGGAATCAATATTGTCCGGTTCCACCAGATGGATGCCGAATGGTCTACACCTAATATTTTTCAGCTTACTAAAGGGAAAAATATAACTGACACACAAAGTTTTGATCCTGAAAGCATGGACAGGCTCGATTATCTTATTTACTGTCTGAAAAGAGAGGGTATTTATGTTTATATGGATCTGCTTACATACAGAAAGTTCAAAACTGGCGACGGGGTGGCAGAAGCTGATAAGCTTCGTGATGCTGCCAAACCTTATACAACCTTCAACAGAAGACTTATAGATCTTCAGAAAAAGTTCAACTACGACCTGTGGACTCATATCAATCCATACACTAAGCTTGCTTATAAAGATGATCCTGCAATCGTGCTTGTTGAAATAACCAATGAAAATGACCTCTGGTCACAGGAGGCATCTGTTGAGCCATACCGCAGTGAGTTGGAAGAGTTATACAGAAAATGGTCGGCCGGCAAGAATATCAAACTCCCCAAAGAGAAGATCACATTTGACAAAAAAGAACTGAACATTCAGAATTTCTACACTGATATTACTATTGATTACTACAGGGAGATGATAGCTCACATGAGGGAGACCGGTGTAAAAATACCTATTGCAGGTACAAACTGGACCAGGAATGCGGCACATCTTTCTGCCCAGATGGCGGGTGATTTTATTGATACCCATTCATATACTTCTGGTAATGGAGGCTGGAGAAACGGGGAGGGTAAATTTGGGAATGATCCCAATATGTACTCAACCAATAATTTATTGCCTACTATTGCCTTTTACAGGGCACAGGGAAAACCTCTCTTTATCTCGGAATGGGATAATCCATGGCCTAATGAATGGAGGGCAGAGAGTTCAATTCTCATGGCTGCGGCAGGTTCTTTCCAGGGATGGAGTGGATTTGCCATACACACTTACAGGTATTCGCAGGATGAAGATGTGGATATGATAGGTAAACCAATAACTGCAGGTTCTATTGCAGGGGTATATTACAGGGGCGGAGTATTTGACACATTCAATGACCCGGCAAAGTACGGACTGTTTTATCATGCTGCATTAATAATGAGAAGAGGCGATATAAAACCTGCCGAAAAAAGAGTCAGCGTCAAGTTGGAAAGTCCTTTCGAAACAAGGGGAAAAGCCTTTTTGCTAACAACCGAAAAGCATCGCATTGAAACCGTTACATTGGGTGAAAATTCAACCGGTGACATTATTACCGGTAATAGTGATATGATAGTCAATACGGAGGACGGTGAAGTGCTTTCTGATACCAAAGAGCTTTACAGGAATCTGAAAAAAGGTATCGGGTGGATTGATTCTCCCCGGACAAAAGCAGTATACGGATTCACTTGTAAAGAGGGCGAGATATCTCTTACAGATATGTCTGTTGATGTAAAAACTGATTTTGCCACTGTTGCTGTCAGCTCCCTGACAAATGAACCAATTAAAAGTTCTGATAATATGATGCTGACAGCCGTGGGAAGAGCTGAGAACACCGGCAGTAAATATAATGAAGACCGAACCGTGCAGTTGGATCCCGGCCATGGTCCGGTACAGGTTGAAATAATCGAAGCTTCCGTTAAAATTAAAACAGATAAAACCAGACTTCGCGTAATGTCAATCAATCCACAGGGATTCATTACCGGTTATATTCCTTCTGAATACAAAAACGGAGTTTTTAGTTTTGAAATCGGAAAAGAGTTCCAGTCGATGTACTACCTCATCCAGGAATTATAATATTAAAAATGATCATCATGAAAAAAGTTTTAAATTCACGTAAATCGTCGTTGTTGATTTCCATTTTTATTATTACACTATTTGCAGGATGTGTCCGGGAAAGAGATAAAACAGAACAACCGGCAGATAAGCCGACCTTAAAGATTGGCTGGTCATCTACAGATATTACCCCCGATCAGCCGGTTGACCTGAGAGGGCAGTTTCCGGCAAGAATATCCGAAGGAGTTTTAGATCCGGTAACAGCTACAGTCCTGGTCGTGGAATCGCCCGCATCAGAAAGCGCAGTATTAATAAGTTGCGATATGGTAAGCGTGGAAAAGGAGATGATCGAAGGAGTAAGAAAAAAACTAATGACCTCTTTGCCCGGGTTGGATACAGGAAAGATCATCATGAATGCTACCCACACACATACAGCTCCCCTCTGTGGTGAAGAGAATGATACAAAGTCAAAATATGGAATTGCACTGGATGTAATGGCGCCTTCAGCCTATCTGGAGTTTATGACAGGGAAAATTGCCCTTGCTGTGGAAGAGGCATGGAACAATCGCAAGCCGGGAGGAGTAAGTTTCGGACTGGGACATGCAGTGGCAGGACACAACAGGCTGCAGGTGGACTTCTCCGGTAAATCGGTTATGTACGGTAATACTGACAGGGAGGAGTTCAGCCACATAGAGGGCTATGAGGATCACTCGGTTAACCTGCTGTATACGTGGGACATTAACGGCAACCTGACAGGTACGGTCATAAATATTGCATGCCCCTCACAAGCTACTGAGAGTTTATATAAAATAAGTGCTGATTTCTGGCATGATACCAGGATGGAACTTCGCAAAAGGCTGGGAGACGGTCTCTTTATACTTCCCCAATGCAGTGCAGCAGGCGACCAGTCACCTCATTTAATGGTTGGCAGTGCGGCAGAATACAGGATGCAGAAATTAATGGGTATTGACAGTCTGGAGACCGGCAGAAGTAAAATGGGCAGGAGACAACAAATTGCAATCCGACTGGCAGATGCTATAACCTCTGTGCTACCCTATATGAAGGATAATATTGACTGGAATCCTGTCATAAATTATCAGAGTGAAATTGTCGAGTTGTCAAGAAGACTCATAAGCCAGGAAGATGTAAATAAAGCTGTTCTGCAATCAGAAGAGTGGGAGGAGAAGTACAATCAGCTATTACGGGAGATAGAAAAAAATCCTGAAATTAAAAATAAGTCCAGATGGTACTCTAACATAACCAATACTTACAGAAGATTTGCAAGAGGCAAAAGTGTTAAGGAGAGATATGAACTTGAGAAGATACAGCCCAAAATGCCTGTTGAAATAAATGTCCTGAGAATAGGAGATATTGTAATGGCAACCAATCCATTTGAACTATACCTCGATTATGGAATGAGGATGAAAGCCCGAAGCCCTGCAAATCAGACTTTTCTAATCCAGTTGTCTAACGGTTCATGTGGCTATCTTCCTTCTTACCGATCCACTTTAGGGGGTTCCTACGGAGCAGAGCCTGCAAGCACTCTTATCGGACCCGAAGGAGGCCAGGAGCTGGTTGAAAAAACTTTGGAATTGATCAACAGGTCGATGCAATAATAAAATGTTTTAAACCATTATATCCGGATCAGATCCAATTTCCCATAGATCTTTTGAATATAAGGTAAAAATGGATTAAGTTCCCGGTAAGAACCATCTATGGCAGTCGCAACGTTCTCTTACAAAGTTTTCATATTGTTCAAAGTGCTTATTTTCAAGGTCACCATACAATTTATCCTGATTTTAAGTCAGGAGGTATATGTTTTAATCATGCTTCCGGTTTATATTACAACCTTGCCGGTCTCATAATTTCACCTTAGCTAGGTATATGGATGTTTTTCCTTCATGAGAAGAGTAATAGCTGATCCATAATATACCTTCATGATAAACCAATCCGGGATAACTGGTATCTCCGCCTGAAGGCAGCGTTAATATCTCTGTAATCGTTCCCTGTCGAATATCCATTTTGCAAAGAGACGTACGTACCGGCTTTGAATTCTCACTCTGATATAACCTGACAGCAGCTATCATATCTCCTCCGGGTAGTTGTATCATGTGAGGCCCTCCAATGCGAACCCCCAGGTCTTTCCATTGCCAGTCGGTATAAGGAGGCAATGCTACACCCAACAGTCCTGAATTCATTTCAGAGTCGCGACGTAACAGGCACCAGGCAGTATCTCCGCTAAATACGATTGATGTTTCATTGGGATACCCTTCATTATACAATGTATCAACCAGAATATCGAACGACTTTCCATCATTTCCTGAATATAGCCTTAACATACGATTTTTATTACATCCGTAGCCAATACTGTAGACTTTGCCCTTGTGCCAGGTTGAGCGCCAAAGCCAGAAATCCGGATCTCCAATTGGATGAGCATCTGACCAGGAAAAACCGTCGTCTGAAAACCAGGAATATGACTGATGGGTATTTGCACTTTTATCATGAAGTGCCCCTGCTCCTGTGAGCATAAGCTGTCCGTCAGGAGTTACGGTAATTTTTGCATCCCTCAGATCTGAATTTTTTGAAGTAATAAGCGCTGCTGATTCCCATTTAACACCATCTTTCGATGTAATTACACGCAGAGCTCCGTCAGGTGAAACATGAGCCGCTCCTTCCCGGAAAACACAGAACCACCTGTTATTAACCCTCACAAGATCGGTAAAGGCATTATGGGGAGCCTTATCCCATATCTTTTGAACACTTATTAATTCAAATGTATTGCCAGTCACAGACTGTGATGAGACTCTTCCAGCCAGCAATAAGGATATTACTATTGAATATAAAATTCTACGCTTCATTTGCATGTAATTATGTTTATAATCAATTATTTATCTATGGGAATTTTCACCATTTATAATTATAATTTCAAAGTTATTGGTCATCCTCCGGATCGAGTTGCCAAAATGATTTTTTTACAAGTACAGCAAACAGTCAGGTGCTATTGCATAAGTCATCCAAAACTAAATAATAATTCCTGATCCCTGATATAATGTTCACTTTTCAAATTTCATAAGCCCACATCAACAAAAGGGCTAATAATATTCTGTGACCGTTAAGTTTCGTACCTGCTTTATTCTAAATTTTGCCTGAACTGCATTTTTATGAAATCAACAATTTCATCCATTGCCTCTTTCGCTTCTTTAAACATCGGGATCAAAAAAGGGATAGCAATGAATCATATCTTTACCTTTAATATTGTCATAACAATGATTATAAATTTTAACTCAAATTAAACACATTCGCCAAAGTAAATACAAAAATACAGATTACTAAAAATGGTTCCCCCATAACCATACTATTCAATAATCATGCAGTTGGCCAACAATGTAAGGCCTGTCCCGCATCTGATGTTTGAGTTAATCTTTCAATAATATCTGTTTGATTGACAAATATAAAAAATTGTACCCCTTCGTTTTTAAAAACAAAATCTACTTTCTTACTGCCAATGCATGGTAGTTCAATCCAGACCATGAACCCAAACAAATAAAATTGTCATCTAATGAATCGTGTGCTAAAAAATTCCGGGGTCTCTTATGATTAAATCTGGAAATGTAATATTGTCTTCCAAGCCATATCCTGTATCCATTATTGGATATCATCAAAGAATTCTCTTCTCCTTCAATAAGCCCAATACCTTCTGCCCATTCTCCGATGTTAGCTCTGAATAACAAAATCTCGCTCCAGTCAGCCAGCCGGTAGTTATCGCCGAACTCGATTCTGATCATCGAATCCAGGTCTTCTTTTTCATTATATTTACCTGATGTGACCTTAAAATCTTTGATTTGTAATGTTCGTCCTGGTACAATATCCTCTCTTTTTTGAATCAATCTTTTCCATTTCCTCATGGAATCTGTTTCTCCAATGATTTCCGAAGCATGAAACCACCCGACCAGATCCGGACGGGAATTTGTATACCCCGCCATCCATCGTCTGTCTCCCCATCGCGGATAATCTGACCTTTGACCAGTTCGCATCCCAAAATGCAGATGCGAAACCATGGTTTCACCCTCCTCCGGTTCACCAAGAAAGGCAATGAGGTCTCCCTTCTTCACTTCTCCTGAGGTCTTTCTAAACCTGCTGGTGCTGAGATGACCATAGAGCGAGTATACATTTTCGACCGGATGGTCAATGACGATCAACCAACCATATCCGCCCATTTTCCCTGAATAATCTATTTTACCATTTCCAATAGCATAAACAGGCGTTCCTGCAGGTGCAAAAGAATCTTCGCCGGTATGATAGCTATCCCCATCAGGCGGAGCTGAAACAGTTACTGGTATTTCCGGAAAATATTCATCAAGAGGATACTGAAAAGCATTTAACTTTTGCAGATGTAGGGCATGTTCTTTCATTATACTGATATCAAATTCGCGGTTACCGCAACTGCATAAAGCAAGAAGAACAATGGGGGCAAACCAGATAAACTTACTTTTATTATACATTATTTATTGAGTTAAATGTTCTGACTGGATTACGAAGAAATTTCTCATCAGCTTACATCATCCTTTTTTACATGCCACAAACGCCCTGGAAACTCTATAATCCGGATGCACTATACTATTAATTGCCGGCCGGACGTTTTTCACTTCAATCCGGTCAAATTTAATTGTTTTATTCTCTTATTTCGTTTCTTTTGATAATCAGTGATCTCAGAGTAAAGTTTATCTGTCTTTGAAAAAATCAAATGAGTCAGTGCACAGGCCATTTTATATCCGTCAATTAATTCGACTATGCAGATTATCCCGGAAATATCTTCGCTACTATATACACTCGTAATTGTCAGTTCGGTCTTTAATGTAATCGGGTGTCCATTTTTACGAAAGATCTGAACCAATTCCCGAACCGCGAATGCTTTTAAAGGAAGATTGTCATTAATCTTTTTTGTCAAAGCCATGTATTGTTCTGATATATCCATTCTGTATTAGCTTATTAAGTATCAAATTTACGTTGTTCAATCGGAGTTTTTCTCACGTTCTCAATTTTTTATTAATATTTAATCAAATATCTTTTTGAATTCATTTTAATTTGTTTTATAACCCGTTGTTTTCAGTTAATTTTTTTATCAATCCATTGAATATTATTACATGTAAGGGGAGTAAGGCATACCAGTAAATCCTTCCTGATAATCCTTTTGGGCGAAATGTAGCAGTTTGAATAAGACTATCGCCCTGTATTTGAAATTCCAACCATGCTTCTCCCGGTAATTTCATTTCGGCAAATAAAAGTAATCGCTTCTCTGTTTTGCTTGCATATAACACCCGCCAAAAATCTAATGTATCACCTGCCTGAATATTACTAATATTTGTTCTCCCCCGTCTTAAACCTACTCCTCCAAAAACTTTATCAGTAAATCCTCTTAATTTCCATAGCCAATTAGCATAATACCAGCCAGTTTCACCACCAATTCGCCAGATATTTTCCACACAGGAAGAGACGACAATATTTTTCTTTTTGCGAATATCCTTATAGCACCCGTATTTAGGAACCTTGATATAATCAGCAATTTTAAAATCCAGCCTTCCGCTTACAGTTGAATCTTTCCAGCTTGAAACAATCTCATTGTGTTCAATTTTATTAAAAGCTTGCTTTATTGAATCTCTATATGATAATGGCTTAATGCCAAGCAACTTAATAACATCATTATCTTTTGCTATTACCTCAACTTTCATACTGTCAACTAAAGAGGTAGCAAGTTTGTATGATGTAGAAGTAATAAAATATAACCAATATGAAGATAATTTAGGTGTCATTACCGGAATTGTCCGGATATATCTTTTTAATCCACGCACAGAAGCAAATTCCAAAAGCATTTCCTTGTATGTAAAGATCTCATCTCCGGCAATATCATAGCTTTGATTGAAAGTCTTCTCATTATTTAAGATTCCAGTTAAGATTTTTATTACATCCGAAATTCCGATAGGTTGGCATTTGGTTTTCAACCATTTCGGCGCAATCATAATTGGGAGCTTTTCAACTAAATCACGAATTATCTCGAAAGATGCACTTCCTGATCCGATTATTATTCCCGCTCTAACTGTCGTAAGGGTATATCTCCCTTTACCTAACTCTATTTCTACATTTTTTCTTGAATTGAGATGTTTTGACAGTTTCTGAGAGTTTACAATTCCACTTAGGTATATTACTTGTCTTACATTAGTTTCATTTAGTTTTTCTCTAAAATTAATCGCTGATCTCTTTTCTAATTTATCATAATCTTTTGAAGTCGACATAGAATGCACCAGGTAATATGCGAAATCTATATCTTCCGGAATATTATTTAGTGATGTCTTATTATTTAAATCAACTTCAATTATCTGAATTCTATTACTAATTGATTTCTCCGGGTGAAACTTATTCTTATCTCTGACACAACAAATTACATAGTAACCTTTTTCAACTAAAACGGGTAATAATCTCTTTCCAATATAACCTGTTGCTCCTGTTAATAAAACTTTCATCTGGTCTCTATTTGATTAAACACAAAGATTTTGTACAAGTATAGAAGCCGGTTGCAGGATGCTTCATTTTCAGGTTATATATAAGTTGAGGTGCACTAAAGCCCCTGAATAACCATATTCTCCGGCAATCTTTTATACCCCCTGACGGCTGGTGTTCTTTCATCTCTTAATATTCTATCTCTAAAGATATTTCTTTTGCAGCATTTACAATTATTTTCATGTCCTTTAATCCAATCTGTCCTTTACAGATGCTTTTCTTTTTATTTAACTAGTTAATTTTAAACCATTCAAAGCAAAGCCTTTTACAAATCCAAGTATATGGATCATAGCGTGAAAAAAACAATAACTGCAAAAATATATTTCATAATACTATCCATTAATGGCAACTTCATCTACTGGTCTTCTAAATGAATAAGGCATTTTGTCAGCATAGCCGTATCTGATGAGTAGCAGAGGATGCTTAGATTCAACATTCAATTGTTTTGCTAATTTTTCCCTTACTTCTGATTCTTCACAAGGCATATTAATATGCGCATGGCTTATACCAAGCATTGTTGCAGAAAGACCGAATCGTTGAAAAGCCTGACCTGTTTTTACCCAGGTAACAGCATCATTTTTATCTGCGACTAAAACAACCATTCCTAGTGTATGTTCCAATAAGTCAGTAAGTCGTTTTGCTTCACTTTTAGCGGTTAGAAAATTTTTCATTATCATACTTCCTAAAAATCTCCCCAATCCGGGCATTCCCATTGTTGCTGACCAAATGCCATCTTTTGTTTTCATGGCTTCTCCTTTTGAGAAGCGACACCAACTAACTAATTCATTTACGAAATATTTATTGCCAAATTGTAAGTTGTTTGCTTCAATCATTAATGGCACTATTTTTCCAAAATTCTTTTTCCCGTCAAGAATACGCAATGAAACTCTGTCAAAACTAAAACAAGAACTCAGTTTTTGAAGATCATCAGCAGGTATCTGCCGATTATTATATTTGCTCTTTGTTACTTGCCTTGTATTGATATAATTAAACAATTTATCCGATTGAATAATATTTTTTTCATCTTTAGTCAGCCTTACATTAATACATTTGTTGGCAAAACGCGGATATTGTATATTATATATATACCCTTTTTGAGTGGCTGCGATAAGCAAATTTTCCAAAGCACAACCCAAACTAATGTAAAGTTCATAATTTTCTCTATCTACTATGGGAAGCGCTCTTGAAAAATCCGGATGAATGATAACACCATCTTCGGTATTTTCAAATTTCCAGGGCTGTGTGTTATGTCCTGATGGTGCTTTGACGGCAAAGGACTATATACTTTGAGCTAACGGATGGCAATATGGCTATAATTCAGGTTTTTGTTTCAAAGAATCAGCAGACTTGCCAAAAGTATTAATGCTGGCAGCGATTAACAGTAAGACTAAAAGATTCTTTACCATTATTTAAAATACTTCTTATTTAAATCAATCTGCTTTTTAATCCACTGAATATAACGCATATTTTTGAAATCAAACCATTGTTGCCGATACTCACCTGAATTATCAATCTGCCACTTAAAGTTTTGAAATGGTTTTGGCCTGTTTAATGCATTAATCAATTTGTTTTGTAGTCTTTTATCCTCAACACTCTCTGCAAAATCAGCCATTATTTGAAAAGATTCATGAGACTCAAATCCTTCAAATTCAAAATAATCATCCCGGTTTTCATCAATCTCCATTAATTCCTCCTCCCAAGGTTCTTTGTCAGCTCCAATCCAGCTGTCAAAATTGAGTAAAGCCTTAATCTCACCCGATTTAAGGTTATAAAAACATCTCATTCCTGAATCCAGGGTGTCAGCGATTTCTTCTATTTGCTTTTCAGTTGGTTTCATATTTGATAAATGTTTTTAGTTTTGTTGGTAACGGTTGCCAATATACGAATACCTGACTTTCGAAGCTCCAACTTATCCAACCGATACAATTTTGAGTAAATGTACAAACGGTTACATTACTATATTACCCTGACTTACGTATATTGCTTGTTTGTATGCTGTTACATTTCTATCACTTACAATTCAATACATCCATAATCTTCTTGTCTCAATAATTCGTTAACTTCATCTTTATTGAAATATTCCGGGTCAAATTTTTCCCCCAACCACTCAATATAATTTTCATATTCTTCATGGTCAGGGTTTTTCAGTATTTCCAACATGTCAGAATATCCCCAAACTCCCCCGCAGTCCTCCATCGGACAATTCATCTTACCATTCAGGCAGGTTGGGTACTTAGCATTTGAATCAGATGGAAGTATTTTTTCCAGGATGATATCATGTTCCCATCCATCACCGAAATCATATTCGTAAACAATTTTATCTTTCTCCTTTTTCAATAAGTCGGATACTTTCATGTTTTTATAATCTACATTGTCCATTTCATCCCAAAAATCATCATCTTGCATTTTAACGGTATAAAAAGTCCTGTTTTTAATAAATTGATGCAGATGTGAATTTGTCCAACCCATTGATGTTTGAATTACCTTATGAAAATCAGATAGCAATAAATCAGAGGGAATCAATAATCGTCTCCAAATTTTAGGTCTAAATCCTTTTAAGGTAATTTGAATCTGGTAAATTTTATTTGTCATAATTTTTTTCTTTCAAATATATGCAAAATATAGTTTCTGTGGTTTCTTGCAATTGCTAAACGTAATAGTATTTTTATCCTATTAGTTTATTTTTTCTTTATTAAATGTTATGTCCTTTAAATTTAGCACTTTCCGCCCTATGTTTTTTATTGTATGAAGCCTTTGTTTTAACTTCTATAAATCAAATTCATTTCAGATAATTCTTGTCCAATTTGATGAATTCCACTTAATATTTTTTCAGTTTGGTTTTCAGATGGTTTTTTATGTCCTTGTACATATTGAGACAATAAAGTTGGATTCATCCCTATTTTTTCTGCAAGAAATTTTGAATTCAGCACTTTGTAATATTGGAAGAATTGTGCAAAGTCAATTTCAAATTTTAGATTCTCATGTGTGATTTCAAATTCCTTTTCAAAATTTAATTGAGTTGCTTCAAGTGCATTATTTATTAATTCAGGAATAGTCCTTCCCGTTGTAAATATTGGATATTCCTCGGAATAAGCCGAAAATCCAGTCTTTGTTTTTTCAACAATTATTTTAATTTTTTTTCTGTATTTTTTCATAATTCATGTTTTTAAAGTGTTATTCCTGCATCCTTCAGAATTTTTTTCTCAAGTCCTTTTCCAACTTCTTGACTTCCATGATTTGGAAAAATTATTATTCCATCTTTTTAGTCATGTTTCAATCTCACATGTGACCCTTTTTGTGAAATTGGATACCAACCATCTTTTTTCAAGAGTCGAAATAATTCTGAACACTTCATTTAATATCATTTTACTAAATTTTACTCAAAGGTAAATAATAATTTACTTTTAAACAAGAATCTATTTTTAGAAATTCTCTTTTTTCAATATTGACTGTAGCGGTAAATCATAAGTTTATACTGTGGAGTACGGGCTGCTTCTCTGTCCGGGTACGCACAAATTAAGTGCGAGATAAGGTGTTGAAATTTAGCAATAAAACCACAGTTAAATTTATAAAATGTTGTAGCCAGTGGTTCATTCTATCATTATTTTTTTTGACCTTTCAATCAGGTCTTCAAGGTCATTTTTTTCTTTTATAGATGCTTTGCCAACATTTAAAGTCATTTTTACATGTTCAATAATAGCCTTCTTATAACTTTCTTTTTTTGCAAATTCGTAAATAATTATCAAAACTTCCATTAACCTGATGATTACAGCTGTACTTCCAGACGAGAACTGCCGAATTTGATTGAATGCCGCATCCAAAACACCCTCAAAATCTATGTTGTTTTCAATTATTCTAAGTTCTTTATTATCGTCAGTCCTGTATTTTGAAGGAAATTTTACCTGTGCAAGGTAACAAATAGTTGCTGTTAAATTATCGATACAGGCAATAGCTGTATAAGGGTCGTTAACTCCCGGTGATAGAGCTCTTACAGCTACTTCTACCATTTGATGAATTGAAAACTCAGCATCCTGCAGAGGGGTGCGTACTTTTCCGATTATAAAATCATCCAGTATTTTAGCCTGCACTTCTTTATCGCATTCTTCTTTGCAATAAACGTCACAAAGTACCATATCCTGAACCAGAAAGTTGCCGGGACGGTGATGTAAAATAATAATGAAGTCATTTTCTTGTGCAATATCTATCAATCCTTGTCCATCAATGGATTGCAGATAACCGCTTTTGTTGCATTTAACTTCATATTTATTAACATATTCTTTTTTCAGCACATTAATGTCTGGAGCCGGTTTCTCATCTTCATGGACAATTTCATCGGGAAAGAGTTTAGTAATGCTTCTCGACATGGCTCCCGAAATATCAGAGATTACCTTGTCGGATTGAATGCTCACAGATACATGATGTATAAAAACAATAAGCAGGATAATTCCGGCAATAGCAGATAATAGGGCTGCAAGAACTGAAATTGCCGGAACAAAATGAAAACTATCATTTTCCTTAAGCGAACTCAGAATAATCAGGCAGTACACAAATGAAGAAACATAGGTTCCCAAGACAATCTGGTTAAGTCTATCGTACATAAAATTTCTCACAAGGCGGGAACCCAGTTGAGAGGATGCCAGGGTAAGCACCACAAGCGTGATAGAGAAAACCGTACCTGCAACACCAATCATGGCTCCTGCTATGATGGTAAGTATGCTTCTGGCAGAATCAACGCTGGCAGGCAAAAGATATCTTAAAATGCCTTCCGACGAATACTGAATTTGACAATCGAGGTAAATAAAACCAATGGCTGAACCAATGGTAATCAAAAGCATCAGTATGGGAACAAACCAGAAACTAGCATTGAGTTCTTCCCATAAGTATTGCAATTTTTTCATCTTTATCTGATTAAACAAATTTCCGAAAATTAAACACTAATACCAAGTTATACTTCTGTAAATAAACAGTTTACCTATTGTGTAAATCTGCCTTTCCAAGCTGTTCCTTAGCATCTTTATAGCCTTGTTTTATTAGATCTTTAATCTGGTCTGTGCTTACCATATTAAATTTTGAAAGGTCGGGTGTTATCAGTAAATCGGCATCCTCGGTTTGATATTTGGCGGCGGCTTTTAGTGTGAAGTGAAAACTATTGATTATAACATCAAATATGCTGTCGGGTTTATTGTAAGATTTTTTAGCATTTAAATCCACTCCAATTACATAATCAGCACCCATTTTTTTCACGGTGTCAATGGGTATATTTTCCACAATTCCTCCATCTACAAGAAGTTTTTCATCGAATTCTACGGGACTAAAAACCCCGGGGATACAAGTACACTCCATGTACACAGTTTATAACTTTTTTTTTGACCCTCATTTTTTACCTCTTTAATGGGTATGGAATGGCGAATATGTATTGTTTCACTGTCTACAATTATTTCTTTAATCAGCAATTTCATGACCTTTCTTTTAGCCTGGATATCCAATCCGTCCAGATTATATTCCATCTGTTTGGTAAAATTAGTAAAATCCAATAATTCAAATTGTTTTCCCAAAGTTATTTCATGTGTTTGAATATCCTATTCCTGTTGAACGGTTTCAGAGACTCTTTTTTGAAGATCCGGCATTCTTTTCCGCAATTGCTCTAAAGGAATAAGCCCCTCTTGATAAGCATCCAGGAGTTTATCCATTGCTTTCATTAATTTGTTTTTTTGTTTTTTCAGTAAAGTTTTTTGATTCAGGATAGGATCGGCCTTTTTTGTTTCGGCTATCCGTTTATCAATTTCTTTTTGAATTAGTGCAGGTTTCCGTAGCAACTCCACAATGCTCTGCCATACCAGTTCATCAACATACTCCTGTCTGACAGGTCTCCAATCACACTTTCTTCCTTTTTCAAAACGATAATTATCTGAACCCAGGCACCGGTAATAATATATCTTACGCTTGCTGGTTTTCGTGGATGTACGGTATAATGAATAGCCACATTGGCCACACACCATCATTCCCTGTAACAGGGTTTGCTCTATGGTGTTCCGTTTGGATTGTATTTTATTATGGGCCAGTCGTTCACCGGCAAGTTCAAAAGTCTCTGCCGTAATAATGGGCGGAACAGGAATTTCAATCCATTGGTCCCTGGGTGTGTCTTTGTTGGTGCTGTTCCTGTTGGTATAACCGCCTTTATCTCTCAAAGGCTTGGTAATGCGGGTCCGTTCGGTTTGCTGTGTCTTTCCAAAACAGGCTTTGCCGATATAGGCCGGATTGCGCAGTATCGCCCACACCGTGCTTCTTTCCCAGGGCGATAACCCTTTTCTGGTCGGTATCTTGTCCTTATTTAGATCCCTGGCAATTTCCCCTATACTTTTCAGCTCTTCGGTATAAAGCCGGTATATATTCTGCACCACAGCGGCTTCACGGGGATTGATCTCATACCTTGCATACGTCAGTTCTGTTTTTCTTATATAATTATAGCCAAAGAGAGCCCCGCTAAGGACATTAACAATGCCGACACGGGCTTTATAGCGCTTGCCTGTGTAATGTAAAATTTTACATTATGTTGGCAAAAGTCACCTGGCACAGAGTCTGGGCCTGCTGGCCTGCCGGAATGGATACCGGACATAATATACTACATGCAGTGACCTGATCAGGGACCTGAACCAGGGAGTATATGAAAAGACCCTGGAGAAAAGAATCAGAAAATACATTAACTGTGAACTGTTGCTGATTGATGAGATGGGGCATGATCGTCTGGAATTACAGGTCGTCAGGGAAGCGCACCTGCTGTTCAAGGTTATCGATCAGAGATATAAGGAAAATAAATCTCTGATCTTCACTTCCAACATTGAAGAGGAGCAATGGCCGGAGTTCCTGGGAGATCCTGTATCGACAGATGCTATTCTGGACCGTATTTTTCATCACTCTGTGATCGTCAGGATATACGGCCCCAGCTACCGTAAATACCAGAGTGAACTCCTCCAGAAAAAATATGCCGGGAATAATACAAAGATTGAAAATGAATCCGGGTAAATACCAACACAAATGCATAATAAGAAAGGTGCTGACTGATGTCAGTGCCTTTTTTAATATCTCAAAGTGTTGTCCGTTTTGCACAGGAATCGCTGTCGGTTTTGTAAAAAATGCTATATACAGCCTGATGAAAGGCCTACAGGCTGCATATATTGCTCTGGAATACTTCAGTAAAAGGGGTCAGAATACTCCGAAATGAGCAGTTCTGTTTTTAATCAGAAAATGAAATCGAAAATCTTCAGGGGTTTATAAGAAAAAACTAACTTCTGAAGTTCAAGGTAATCTGGAAAATAAAAAGGCCGGGTTCAAAATGTATTGTTTGGTGGTAACAATCTTAATCCTCGTTATAACTGTCTCTTCAGAAAAAAGTAGTGCTCATATGCTTGTTTCAGGTTAAAAAGCTGCTCATCCCTCCAGTTTCCTTCCAGGGACTTAATCAGTTTCTCTTTTGATGCCTTTATTCGCGGGTCTTTATACTGTGCCAATACCTGCGGGTCTCTTTCTCCATCAAGAATACTGCTAATAATGACCATTCCGGTTTTTCCCATTATGTCTCTGATTACATTGTTCAATTTGATATTCATTTGCTCCATGGCTTTCTGCATTCTTTGAACCTCTCTTGACATCTGTGTAATAAGTTGTTTCCTCTGACGAACATAGTTCCTCAATGACCTTGTTTGATTGTCAGGCTGGAAACATCCATTTAATAATCCGAAAGAATGCAATTGCTGGAGCCAGCGTGCATCGCTGACATCACTCTTGCGGCCAGGAACATTTTTTACATGATATGCATTGACAAGGTAGACCGTGAAGCCATAGTCTAATAAAACCGTATACAAATGATACCAGTACACTCCTGTCGATTCCATGGCAACGGTTTCGATTTTACATTCTTTTAACCATTTAGCCAGTTCGTGAAGATCACGAGTAAAGCTTTGAAAACAACGAACGCTTTGCTTAGAACGATCCTCGGGTACAGCAACATAATGCTCTTTTGATGAAATGTCTATTCCTGCTGCATTTAAATTTATTATCTTTGACATAAGAAGTTTTTTATGAGGAGTGAGAGTTCAGTATGCTTTGAAAATTTTAATATTCTATCATGAGGGGTCAAGGGCCACCAATTTGTAATTTAAAAGCATACATACCTACACTAATTTCTGGGCTTTGTAGCACCAATCATACATAAGGTTTGAATTCTCATTCCTCTGGTTTGTTTCAACAAAGATAAGCACATGTTATCATTATAAAGTGATATTGCATTACGCAATCGCGGACTAATTTCCAATTCCTAAATATCTCTTTCAATCCTTTGGAGAGAAATAGTAATACTTTATATAATATGCCAAGAATGATTACTACTGGAAAAATTAAAGTGAAGAAAAACAATATAGCAATAGGAGATATAAGCATTTTGACATACCATGGAAGTTTAATAAATCTATCCATCAAATTATGAGATTTGATGTAATTATGAACTACTTTATTCTCGATTTTTTCAAATATTCGCATGTCAATTTACAATTTGCTATAACGGTTGGTGCAAGTGGAGTGCGGGATTTTGAAACAGTTACCTTTCAAACCCGCACGGAGCCAAGCCGGCTTTTTATTAAATATCATTTTAAAACCGTTATCCGTCAAAGACGGATTGGCGATGGTCGAACAGGGCGAAAACGTTGGAAAACCACGCCCACCCGCATTATATTTGCACTTTGTTACCAATAGTACTTTTAAACGTCAACCGATAATTTCAATTGTCCACCCAATCCATCTCTGATTATCCGCATCAGTGTTGACAAACGAATATCGCTTGCGTTGTTTTCTATTCTCGAAATATAATTTTTTGTCGTTCCAACTTTTAATGCAAGTTCTTCCTGTGTCATGTGTTGTTTCTTTCTTGCTTCCTGAATCATAACTCCAATTTTAAAAGCCTCAAATTCTTCTTCATATTTTTCGCGGGAAGTAGTGCCTGTTTTTCCATATTTTTTATCTAAATGGTCATCCCAAGAAACGAGGTCTTTATTTTTTTTACTTGTTTTCATAATACTCTTGTTTTAATTTTTCTGCCTTTTTAATTTCTTTTTTCGGAGTTTTTTGGTCTTTTTTCTGAAATCCACTTAATAGGATTACCAAGTTTCCTTCGTCGAAAAAACAAAATACTCTGTAAATATTATTTCCTACCTGAACCCTAATTTCATAGAGTCCATCCGTTCCAGTTAAGTGTTTTAAATATTTCTGGGGAACAATCTTTAAAATGGCAATTAATCCAATTACCCAATCAATTTTCTTTTGAACATCTTTTGTCTGAGAATTGTAAAAATCCCAAAAATGATTTTTATAAACACTTATATTCCTTTTAAAATCTTCCAATTAATTCAAATTTTAATTTTTAGCAAAGTTATCCAAATAGGCAACAAAATCAAATTTTTAGAACGAATAATATTTATGCAGAATTCTTTTTCAAGTATTATTGGTAACAACTCCTGTATATACCTTAAATCAGTACCGTTCTCCAGTAAGTGGGTGGCAAAACTGTGACGCAGACAATGAATTGTATATGGCTTTGTAATTTTACTGTCTTTCAACGCTCTTTCAAATACTTTCTGCAGACTTCCTGCAGACATGCTTTTGCCGGGGTGCTGTCCCTCAATCAGATAAACCCCGGGTCGGTAAGTCCTGTAATAGGGCTTTACCTTTTCAAGCCACCGCTTACTTATCGGAAGCGATCGGTCCCTTTTACCCTTAGCATTAATAATAGAGATCATCCCACGCCTTGTGTCAATATCTTGTAATTTCAGGTTAAGGAGTTCGCTACGTCGTAAACCATATGCATAAATTGTCTCAAATGCCATCCTGTGCTTGATATTTTTAATGCTTTCAAAGAATCTTTTCAGATCTTTTTTATTCATCACCTTAGGCAGTGTACGAGACTTTACGGGACGAATAATATTTTCAGTATCGAAATTCCTGTTATACTGATTTAAAAAAAACTTCTTCAGAGCACTTATTGTCTGATTCTGAAATGTCGGGCTTAATCCATTTTTCAGGATAAAATGAATGTTGAAAGATTCAATATCAGCTGAAGTTATCTCTTCAGGCTTTTTATCTGCATAATAACCAAAAAACAATTGTAGCTGATGTTTGTATGTCTTTATGGTATTATCGCTAAAACGTAGCTGCCTCATCCATAATGTAAAGCTTTCAATTTTATTCTTACTTGTCCGGGGAAGTTGATTTTTTAAGTATATAGCACTGTACTTTTTCTCTTTACTAATTGATTTTTGGCTGGATTTGTTAATCAACCCGGAATAATCGATATATGCTACTGATTTTATAATCGTAAAAAAATCACCCAAATTGAATTTCTCTTTAAATATATACCAACAACACAGATATGAGCTCCATCTGGCGGTGGTTCTCGTTTTAAGCAAATTGTTAATTTCTGTGTTATAGACAAATATAATTTTAATAATATCCCTTTTGCCGTAAACTCCGGCAGTTAACTTTATTTTGGGTTTTGTATCCAACAGAAAAGTGCTTAAATGGTTAACATTGGTAAAATTAGAAAATGCCGTAATTCTATCCAAAGACTCTTACATTAGAATTGCAGTTTTTTGAAATATTAAAATGAGTATTTTTACTTCTTGAAATAAGAGAGAGACCAATACTTTAAACATCTAAATTTATAATTGTTATGGAAACTAAGTCTAGAGTGATCAACACATTACAACAATCCGGGAAACCTTTAAAAGCTGCTGAAATAGCTACAATTGCCGGAATTGATAAATCTGAAGTTGATAAAATTTTGAAAACCTTGAAAAAAGAAGAAATAATTATTTCACCCAAAGTGTGCTATTATTCCTTAAAATAGTATTCCTTCCTGCTTCTTTAATGAGTGATGCAATTAACCTGCCACGCAAATCAGAAGAAGCTCTGTACGTAACATCAGAATTTTTATTTTGAATCCAGAACTGGTTTTCAAAAGAATTCCATATAAGCCAGTTTAAAAAAGCTCCTTGAGTAAAAAGCAAAATATGGAATAAAAACCTGCATTCTTATTTTCTGAATTCTCAGCATTGTAAATTGCTAAAATACTTACATTTGCAGAAGAGAAAACTGAATTTTTATTTAATTTGATGTCGGGTTATTACAAAGCAATACCCTAAGGCATTTCATATGATTAAAATTGTTTATTCCCAAAGGTATAATTTATCCTGCCCCGACTGAAGTCGGGATTACTCACAGGGATTTTAATCATACCCTTGGGTGATAATTTTTACTATGCTCGTTTCATAATATTAAAAGATGATGGTCATTAAAAGGAATTTAAAATCAGAAAATTATGAATAGCCCTGTCGTTCTTGCCGGAAATTTTATCTTATCAATGATTTTTTGCTTTAATATCATCTTCCCTGTCCCAGCCGGAAGCGTTTTTTCAAAACAAAATATTACTCCCTGGTGCATTGTGCCTTTCGATGCGAAACAACGTAATCCTGAAGAGCGTGCAGAAATGCTTGATCGCCTGGGATTTAAAACCCTGGCCTATGACTGGCGAGATGTAAATATTACTGAATTTGATGAAGAGGTCACCCAATTGAAAAAACATGGTATTTCAATGACAGCATTTTGGTGGTCAGGAGGATTACCTGAAACTGAGAAGAAACTTTATGAATCCGGAATAATGAGGACTCAGATTGATTTTCTGAAGCGTAACTCTCTGAACCTGGACGTATGGATTACGCTTAGCGATAATGGTTTGGAAGAAAAATCAGATCATGACAAATATACCGAATTTGCTAATCGAATAGACATCCTGGCATCTGAACTGAAGAATGCCGGGTGCCGCCTGGGATTGTATAACCATGGCGGATGGGGAGGTCAGCCGCAAAATATGATCGGAACATTGAAAAAGGTAAAATCAGATAATGTGGGTATAGTCTATAATTTCCATCATGGCCATGAACACCTTGAAATGATGCCTGAGGCATTTGAAATGATGCTGCCCTGGCTATATTGCGTAAATCTTAACGGGATGAATAAAAATGGTTCAAAAATATTAACTTTGGGACAAGGATCTGAAGATTTGAGAATTATCAAAATGATCGCCGAATCTGATTATAACGGACCTGTTGGAATTATTGGACATATTGAAAATGAAGATGTTAAAATTGTTCTTAAAAGAAATCTTGAAGGATTAAAAAAATTGTTGAAACAATCAGGTTATACTGAGGCTTTAAAAACTTATTGAATTGAGTATTTAAGATTGATTTAAAAATTAGTAATGATTATAAATGCACTTAGTCAATACTTGTAAATCAAACAAATATTTTTTTGACGTCCTAAGGGGCGCTAAGCGTGGTTTTCCCGGGATCAAATTTAAAATCTTTATTATAAAGCATCGGAAATAAGAATTTTAATAATTATATTTAATGGGGATATAGCTCAGCTGGCCAGAGCGCCTCAGTCGCATTGAGGAGGTCAGGGATTCGAATTCCCTTATCTCCACCATTATAATACCCGGGCTGTTAGCTCAGCAGGTTCAGAGCGCGTGCCTCACACGTACGAGGTCACTGGTTCAAATCCAGTACAGCCCACAGATTTACAGGATATTCCACAAGCGGAGCGCAGGCTGCACAAAATTATTTATGTATATTTATTCCAATAGTTTATATTTATTTTCGATGACAACCAAAATTCACAGGATATATATTTCTTCACTTGTAATAATTACAACAGTAACATTCATTTCACTGGCAATTGTTGGAGGAGATTATTATTCCACCAGACTGGCAGAACGACATTTCCACGAACAATACTCATTGTTAAAACCTACCGGACTTATCGGGCATGGCCTCGGGGTGACCGGTTCCCTTCTTATTATAACGGGGGTCTTTGGTTATATGGCAAGAAAACGTTTAAAATTTTTTTCGGGAATAGGGGCTCTTAAATACTGGCTTGAGTTTCACATCTTCCTTTGTATTCTCGGACCTGTTATGATCTTATACCATACAACCTTCAAATTCGGGGGTATGGTTGCCATAAGTTTCTGGAGTATGGTTGCTGTTGTCGTCAGTGGAATAATAGGCAGATTCATCTACCTTCAGATTCCACGGACAATTCAGGGCAGACTTTTAAGCCTGGAGGAGCTTAAACGGCAAGAATCAGATTTATATTCCGAAATAAAAAGTATAGCCTCATCAGATGATGATTTAATAACATCACTGGAGAATGATCTGAAAACATATGAATCTAATAAAGGAGATAACATCATTTTTAAAATAAGTAAACGTTTATACTATGAAAGAAAGCTTAATCGAAGAATAAGACAGCAACTTATGTCTGCAAAACTTTCAAAAAGATATTATAAGAAGACAATCAGGCTAATTAAAACCAGAATAAAACTTAACCGCAGAATAGCATGGATGACATCTATGCAGAATTTACTTAAATACTGGCATGTGGCTCATCTCCCTTTGGCGCTTGTTATGCTGATAATAATGGTAATACATGTATTGGTAGCTGTAATTTTGGGATATACATGGATCTTTTAGGCTATGGAAATATTTATAGAGAAGGCAGTAATTTACGGAATAGTTATTCTGATAACAGTTGCAGTAATTATAATTTATGTCCGGAAAATGATCCGGGAATCAAAAACCGTTGACGAAAAAATAAGAATAGCAAAAGAAGAAGGATTGTATGAGCCGGTTTCATTGCATCCTGTTGTTGATCCGGATTCTTGTATCGGAAGTGGTGCATGTGTTCTGGCATGCCCTGAAGAAGATATTATTGGCATAAAAAATGGAAAAGCAACGGTAATAAATGCCAGTCGCTGTGTGGGGCACGGAGCATGCTTTCATGCCTGTCCTACCCGGGCAATTTCGCTATGTATAGGAACAGAAAAAAGAGGAGTGGATTTGCCTCATGTCAATGAACTTTTTGAATCGAATGTCAGAGGAATTTATATTGCAGGAGAAATAGGAGGTATGGGATTAATTAAAAATGCAGTGGAGCAAGGAAAACAGGCAGTTGAAAACATTGCACGATCGTTGGATAAAAGCGTAAAAGAAATGTATGATCTTATAATTATTGGAGCAGGTCCGGCGGGAATATCAGCTTCACTGGCAGCTAAAAACCACAATCTTAAATCATTAACTCTGGAACAGGATTCACTGGGAGGAACTGTTTTTACATTTCCGCGATCAAAAATCGTTATGACTTCTCCCATGAATCTACCCTTGTATGGCAGAGTTAAACTTAAAGAAACCTCTAAAGAAAAGTTACTCGACCTATGGAATGAAATTCTCACAAAAAATAGCATCAAAATCAATGAATACAAAAAAGCAGACAAAATAGTTCCAAAAGACGGTGGCTTTACAGTATACACAAAAGATGGAGATAATTTCCATACCCAAAAGATTTTACTTGCAATAGGAAGACGCGGTTCACCCCGTAAACTAAACATTCCGGGCGAAAATCTTCCAAAAGTTGCTTATCGCCTCCTGGAGCCGGAATTGTATAAAGAGAAATATATTCTTGTTGTGGGCGGAGGTGATTCTGCTGTAGAGTCGGCCTTACTCCTGGCAGAACATAATAATGTGACTCTTTCATACAGAAAAGATAAATTCCCGAGACTTAAACAAAAAAATAAAGAAAAATTCAATGATGCACTGAAATCAGAAAAGATTAATCTCTTGTTGAATTCCAATTTGACAGAAATAAATGAGGAATATGTAATTATCAGATTGGAAGATAAAAATTTAGAATTAAAGAATGATTTGGTATACATCTTTGCAGGTGGTGAACTTCCTGTTGATTTTCTGAAAAATGCAGGAATCGAAATAACCCAAAGATTCGGAGAGGCAGTTTTAAAACATCAGAAATGATTAGCTGGTATAATGAATGACGTCAAAATATAAAATATTTATATTTTCTATAGGCCTGATTATTACGCAAATACAGGCCATAGCCCAACTTTCACCCGGCAAACTGAGTAAAGCACATGCCCATCTGGAAGGTTTATCAAACTGCACAAAATGTCATATTCTGGGGGAAAGGGAAACAACTCAAAAATGTCTTGAATGTCACACAGAGATTAATAACCTTATTAACCAAAATAAAGGTTATCATGCTTCTTCAAGTGTAAAAGGCAAAGATTGTCATGAGTGCCACGGAGAACATTTCGGACTTGATTTTGAAATTGTACGTTTCAACGAAAATAATTTTGATCACAGACTCACCGGATATGCTCTTGAAGGCAGCCATAAGCTAATAGCCTGCGATGATTGTCATAATAGTGAATTAATTAAAAATGATATTTCACAAAAAACCGGGCATACATATCTGGGATTAATGACTGAATGTATTTCATGCCATGAAGATTACCACATGAATTCTCTCTCAGGTAATTGTACTTTATGTCACAACCAGGAAAGCTTCCGTCCGGCACCCGGATTCAATCATGCACAGACAGAATTTCCACTGGTTGGGAAACATGCCTCAGTGGAATGCATACAATGCCATCCTCTTGAAACTAGAAACGAAAAAGAATTTCAAAAATTTGCAGGAATTCCCTTTTCAAATTGTACCGATTGCCATGTAGATGTTCATGATAATAAATTCGGAAGGAATTGTCAAAGCTGCCATAATGAATTTTCATTTCGTGATCTAAAAAATATGGCCGCATTTAATCATGACAGAACTGGTTTTCCCCTGACCGGAATGCACCGGTTTACAGACTGCAAAGAATGTCATGCTGCAAGCTATACAGAACCTTTGTCTCATGATCTTTGTTCTGACTGCCACTCTGATTACCATAAAGGAGAATTTCAACAAAATGGGATTTCTGCTGATTGTAAGGAATGCCACGATACTAATGGTTTTTCTCCATCCTTATACAGCATTGAACGACATAATCTTTCCTCTTTCCCACTTGAAGGAGCACATCTGGCAACACCCTGTTTTTCATGCCATAAAAAATATGATGACATGTGGAAATTCTCTAACTTTGACAAAGGTTGTATTAATTGTCACATAAATATGCACGAAAAATATCTGGACACGAAGTACATTCCTGATGGGGATTGCACCACGTGCCATTCAGTATTTAAATGGAGAGAAATATCTTTCGATCATAATGCGACCGATTTTGCTCTGCGGGGAAGTCATGAAACAGTCTCCTGCAGGGAGTGCCATTTTAAAGAAGATAAAAGTAAAATTATAAGCCAGCAATTTAAATGGGAAACACAGAACTGTACTAATTGTCATACTGATATTCATGCGGGACAGTTCATAAAAAATGAAAATAACAACTGTGAACAATGTCATTCATTGGATAACTGGAATCCTGACAGATTCGATCATGATAAGGCAAGATTCAAACTTGACGGGGAACATATCAACCTGGAATGCAAGGAATGCCATCAATATAATGAGGATTCCGGGAAAAAATATATTGTTTATAAATTTAAAGATATAACATGCAAAAGCTGTCACTGATAGCCATATTATTTATGTTCATGTGTAAAACATATGCACAGCAAAGTCCACATGGTAAAAACCTGAGTTTTGATTGCACCGATTGCCATACTACTACCGGATGGGTATTTAATCCTGATACCACTAATTTTAACCATGATTTGACAAAATTCAGGCTTGAGGGGCAACACAGATATACCGATTGCAGGAATTGCCATAAAACACTCGTTTTTTCTGAAACTAAATCAAATTGCATTGACTGCCATAGTGATATGCATAACAACACGGTAGGGCCAGACTGCGCCTGGTGTCACAATGCAGGTTCCTGGATAGTTAATGATGTCACAAGCATCCATTTAAACAGTCGTTTCCCATTACTCGGGGCTCACAGAGCAGCCCTTTGTGCTGATTGTCACATTTCAGCTTCCGACCTGGAGTTTCAACCTCTGGGTATAGAGTGTATTGATTGTCACAGACAGGATTATATGTCTGCGACAAATCCCAATCATGTTGAATCCGGGATTTCGGAAGATTGTACTCAATGTCACAAAATTGAATCATTCCAATGGGGAGCAACCGGATTTAATCATGGTTTTTTTCCTTTAATAAAAGGACATGATATTAATAATTGTAGTGCATGCCATACCTCAGGGAATTATGGAGGTCTTAATACCGATTGCATAAGCTGTCATCAGCAAGATTTCGCATCTGCCGCCAATCCGTCACACCAAAATCCGGGATTTACCACTAACTGCACTGATTGTCACACAATTGATCCGGACTGGAAGCCTGCGGATTTTGCCATTCACGATGCTTTTTATTTCCCTGTTTTTTCAGGTAAACACAGAGGAGAATGGGATCAATGTTCAGACTGTCATACGCAGCCAGAAAATTACTCAATTTTCGATTGTACGGTTTGCCACGAACATAATCGCTCCGAAATGGATGATAAACACAGAGAAGTGAACGGTTATGCGTATAACAGCATTAACTGTCTTTCATGCCACCCTGACGGAACTGAAAATGATTAAGCTTAAGCCGTCATATCAAATCTTGTTAATCCTTTTGCTGTCAGCAATTTCCTTTTTAACGGCAAAAGCACAGCAAAAAATTAGTCTGACAGAAGGAAAAGTCTCTTATATAACAAGTCAGAATGTATATGTGACTTTTACATCCACAGAGGGCATGGAAATAGGAGATACATTATTTATACAAAAAAACGAAACATTTCAGTCGGCTTTAATCATAAAACAACTTTCTTCAATATCCTGTCTTTGCACTCCAATTGACAATACAGATATGAATGTTGGTGATAAGATTATAGCCGGAATCGGTTATTCTGATCAAAATAAGCAAGCCCCTGTTCCTGAAATCACCACTCAGGAACTGCCTGAAAAGGATATCAGCCAGCAAGTTCTAACTTCGGGTTATGAAGAAACAGAATCAATGGAAAGAAACAAACAATCTTTTGAAGGCAGATTGTCAGTATCTTCCTACTCCACTTTTTCCGGATCAGTTTCAGAAAATAATCAAAGGCTCAGGTATACCTTTTCGATGGAGGCTTCAAATGTAGACGGATCAAATCTGTCAGCCGAAACATACTTATCATTTAAACAACGAGTTCACAACCTGGCCCCTAAAGGTCGTGATTCGAATAATGAACTTAAAGTATATAGTCTGGCATTAAAATATGAATTCAATGAATCAGCGACTGTATGGGCAGGTAGAAAAATAAATCCCCGGATTGCAAATATCGGTGCAATAGACGGAATTCAGTTTCAAAAAAAATTTAATAAATATTTCGCCGGTGCAGCTGTCGGTACCCGACCGGATTATCAAAACTATGGTCACAATATTAATTTACTTGAGTATGGTGCATATTTTGGACACAGTCACAAAATAAGTAATGGCTTCCTGCAATCTTCAGCGGCCATTTTTGAGCAACGTAATGATTTCAAAATCGATCGCCGGTTTATTTATCTTCAACATACAAACACAATCATAAAAAATCTGAATCTGTTCTCTTCTCTTGAAGTCGATTTGTATAAAATTGAAAATGATACTCCTGAAAACTCTTTAAGATTAACCGGACTCTTTCTGTCTTCCGGATACACTTTTTCAAACCGTTTGTCCCTTTATGCTGCATATGATAACCGTAAAAATGTTATTTATTATGAAACTTTCAGAAATTATGCAGATGAAATTTTCGAGCAGGCAAGCCGCCAGGGAATAAAATTCAGGGTAAATTACCGGCCGGTAAGTTTCATTAATCTGGGAGTAAGCGCCGGATCAAGATCAGGCAAGGATGATCCGAAACCAACCAGGACACTTTCAGGAAATGCATCTTTCTTAAATATTGCTTCTCCCGGAACAAATCTGACCCTACTTGCAAATTACCTGCAAAACAGCTATCTGGATGGATCTGTTTTCGGCGGGAGGATTTCCAGGGATTTCTTAAACGGTAAAATTAACGGGATGGCACAGTATCGTTATGTTGATTTTTCCTATACTGTTTCCAGTAACAATCTTCAACAGCACATTATAGAGGCTGATATTTCTTATCATGTGAATAGAAAATGGTTTGTCTCGGTTAATATTGAGTCAAATTTTCAGGAAGGCAAAAATTATAACTCTTTGTATTTAAACCTCAGAAAAAGACTGTAAAGAAATAAAATATCCTTTTATTGAACTGTTATTTAAAACATTTAACCTATATAAATCCAAAACAGTTTATGATTATAGTAAATACCTGAATATAAATTGTTTTACTGAAATCCGGGATGATACTTTTTTACAGCTCTTCTCTCAACATCTTCCCTGTAATAGGCAACATCTTTAAAATCAGCATCAATATACCTTTGTGCCTGATCAAGGAAATGAGGGGAATCAGGATCGCCACTTTGTCCACCGACAAGGACACTTTTAGCTCGTACCCTTTCGCCAAATTCAACCACAGCAACAAAGCTATTCCCTCTATTACCATATAAACGCCTGGTCGGGCTTTTATCATCGATTCCATAGGCAGCAAGTGAACCCCAGATTCCTGAAGCAAGCCGTACCGGCAGACTGGGCTGCGAATCATCAAACACCGGATAAATCCTGCCATCCAGCCTCTGAAACCTGTTAATTTCTCCCCACGGAGTGTCCCATTTCCCAAAATCTTCTTTTAGTTTATTTACAGCTTCTGTGAAAATTTCAAGACGTTCCTCATGGGGTGATCCTGTCCCAAAATAATTTATAGCTTCCATTTGACTTAATCCATCAGGAATTTCCCCTTTTTGAAGATATAATGTACCATAAAAATGCGCTAGTGACATTGCAACAGATCTCCCTGATGTCCGCAGTTCCCATTTTCTCAGTTCATTAACCGGCCCTTCCGGATCGGAATCTTTCTCTGATGATTTATCATAAGCCTCTATTAATCCCGCAATCAGTTTTTCGAATCCTGGCAGATAAGGATCATAAGCAAGTTCAATCAATTTATCCAGGGTGAAGTCATCTCTTCCTTGTAAAAGATTTATCGCATTAACACCCCGGAAATTTTGTGGTTCCGTGGCCATATAATAAGGATAATTGCTCTTCTCCGGACTGCATTCTGCACAACATAAAAAAGGTGTTGAGTTGCAGTTCTGTATCCAACCGTTGGAAGGATTCAGAACATGTATTGTCTCTTCTGACTTATGCAGTCCCTGCCAGTCAGTTGCAGGATCACTGCCGTCAACCGGCTTCGAAAAGTCAAAAATAGTGTCACGTTTGGGTACAAAATTACCATGATAATAGGCAATATTACCATCTGAATCGGCATAAGTAGTGTTATTTGAAGAATTTGCACACATTTTCATCATTTTTCCCCATTCCCTTTGATTTTGAGCCTTAGTCCGCAAATAAGATTGCTGAAGGGATTTGTCAGGATTCCACATCATAGCTGTAGATACCCATTTGTCACCTGAAATATGTGTAATGGGTCCGTGATGTGTACGGTATATCGGAAATACTTTTTCTCTTATCTTCACGTCACATTTATATTTAAGAGTTACTTCCAATGTCTCAACGGGCCTTAATTCATCTCCGTATTTATAAACCAGCTTTCCGTCTTTTTCCTCAACAGTTTCCAGGAATTCATCCATTACGTCTACATAACCGGAGGTATGCATCCAACCGGTTTTCTCATTAAAACCCTGATAAATAAAAAACTGACCCCAGGTAACTGCCCCATAAGCATTAAGTCCTTCCTCACTGACAACATGAACTTCCCCTCTGAAATAGAAGGTTGTATGAGGATTGATCAGCAACAGGGGATTACCTGATTCCGTAAGCTTTCCGGAAATAGCTATCCCGTTGGAACCTGCAGGTTCTGCCCATTTGTAGGTCTGACTGTATTGTAAATTATTAACTTTATGTTCATAAGCTATGATCTTTTCATAAAAATCTCTGATCTTACCGACCGGAACTTTGCTCAGATCACCGCCTATTGATCCTTCAGTGAAATACATGGCCATCCAGGGTTCAAAGCGCGTTAACAACTGTGGTTTAATATCCGGATGAGTATATAAGTAATAGTTTACGCCATCAGCAAAAGCATTGCACAGATTTCTTAACCATTCCGGACTATTTTCATAGTATGAAATTGCTTCCTCACGGGTCATAAAAAGATTGGCACGAAGATCTTCATATAAAGATCCTTCACCCTCTATCTCAGCCAAGCGTCCAATCGCACTTATATAATTATATTCAACTCTGTTAAAATCATCTTCGCATTGTGCATATAACAGTCCGAAAACAGCATCTGCATCTCTTTTCCCGTAGATATGAGGAATACCAAAATCATCCCTGATAATGAGCGTGTTTTCAGCATATTCTTTCCACCGGCTTAATTCATCAGAATTATGATCAGCAGTGCATCCGCAGAACAAAAGGAGGAATAAAAAATATATCCAGGTTTTCATCCGTTTAAAATTTTATAATTATTGAAAATAAATTAATTAAAAATTTGAGAACGTATAGAACCCTTCCTGACACGGTCAGGAAGACGAAGCACTTCGTTCTCACATATTCTTATTTTAATCAAATTTTATATGCTATTTCTGATTAAAAAGAACATGCTCGTTTCATAAGCATTTAGTTTATCAATATATTAAGTTATTGAATTCTGATATTTAAGTTTTTCTATAGGTGATAATAAAAATCATATTTGTCTTATAATGTGACCTGAATTTGAATCTTATAATTTCAATTTTTTATAACAAACATAAAAACTTCATAAATAAAAATATTACTTTTTATACTGAACAAAATTTTAAAAATCAATTATTCCTTTAAAATAACCGCAACCCATCCACCTCTGTATGGTGCTGAAACTGTATCTACCGTACCACCTTGTAATGCTATCTCATCGATATACTTACCTGCAGGATCAGGTATAGGCCTTACTATATCCCTGACCATTATACCCTCGGTTATACTTATCCACTTAAGTTGGTAAGAACCTGCATATTTTCTGAGATCGAGACCAACACTTCCGCCATTTGTGAAATAAAGTACATATTTTTCACCAGGTTTTGCAACAAGATAAGCCTCATTAGATTCTCTGTCCTTAAGTAGTTCCATGTGTGGTTCAACTTCCCATAATTTAACGTCATTTTCAAGAAGCCTCGCAGCCCGAATACAAGCCTTTGCCCTTTCGTTAAGCCCGTTACCACTGGTAGGCCGGTGGAATCTTGAACTTGCAGAACCAGCCAGTATATTGCGCCAGAAACGCTCCACACCGTCTTCTAATCCTCCGGTTCCAAAAGGTTGATAACCTCCGCCGTAAATCTTAGTATGGTTACATGGCCGCTGCTTTCCCTTATTGACTTTACTTATCAGCCATGTAAGTATATCCCAATGATCATTACCAAAATGCCGGCCATTGACCTGGGAAATGTCTGCGAACATATAATAATCCGGATCCCCGAAAATAACATGTGTATCTTTAGCATTCTTTCCTTTGTATGTATCATTGAACATATCTGTTGTGAATACCGTTACCCCTTTCTCAGCAGCCTTTGACTTTATAAAATCAATCCAGTATTTTCCCCAGACAGCGGGTGTTGATGTTTCATTGTTCATACAATACAGAACATTTCCATAGTTTAAACTATATGACAGCATCTTTTGAACAAAAGCCTCCTGGTACTTTCTGATAATATCCAGTTTTGGATTGTAAAGGAGCATTCCCGGTATCGCATGGAAAAAGGGATGTTTATCATCATTGGGATTAGCTGTATACTCTCTGTCCAGACTGGTCATCTCGTATGAATAGTTAATATTGCATCCGGGATTCCAGGGACTTGTTTTCCATATATCGCTATAATGCCAATAATCAAACCGGTCCCAGACTTCAATTTGTACGATAATATCCCGATCACTGGTCCACCTCAGCATGTTCTCGAATCGTTTCCAGTATTCAGGATTCCATCTATCCATATCAAATTTGCCCTCGTCGAGTAATAAATGAGCCTTTAGTTCTTTTTCTTCACGCTGACTCATCGTATTTCTAACATAATTTGCTCCTACTTCCTTCATTTCATCCAAATGTTCCAAAAGCCTTTCAGCAAGAAATAAATGATCAGTATTACTACCTCCGAGAAGCAGGACTGGTTTACCCTTGTACTGCCAGTACCTGGGATCTTCAGACCACGGCTGTATCCGATCCTCATTTTTTATTTCCAGATCCATAGGATTTTGAGAAATTAGAATCACTGATTTGAAAATCAGAAAAATCAATATTGTAATAGTTACTGTTGGTTTCATAATAATCAGATTTAAAATTAATACAGAATAATATTCATGATTTATCACGAGTGTCAACTAAATTTTAAATTATAACGTATAATAATCAGAAATAATGCAAGTTACATCTAAAAAACCTTATCCACGACTTGAATACATACTTTTAACGGGAAATATGTATTTGTACAAGTTATCGAATTTCTTCCAAAGAGGGCATTTCAACGTATAGTTATGGAATACGAAGGAGATAAATATGTAAAAGCTTTGAGCTGCCGGAATCAGCTGTTGGAAATGATATCAAAATTTATCATGCCGGCTCCACCATTGATTACCTTTTTCATTTGATTTTGCATCTTATTGGTGCTCTGAAATCATAAATAACTAATAATCAATATTTCTTACTTTCTGTAGCAGATTATTCCCAATGCGACTTTAAAAGGGAGGACCAGAATTAAGAGAATAACAATTATTATGAAGTATAACATTATCTTTTCACGATTTAAGATGTTTTTTATACAAACTAAAAAAGAGCTATAAATCAGATATTTATAACTCCATATCTTTCAAGTGGGTTGTACTGGATTCGAACCAGTGACCTCATGCCTGTCAAGCACAATTTATATTTCATTTAGCTTCACTCAATTTCCTACACCTTCAGTAAATCCACTGTTTTATAGATATATAAAATGTCGTGAAATGAAAAAATTTGCATACATTTGAAAAAAATGTTTCAACCATGTTTCAACCAGAGTAAAAATTATGGCATCAATTAAAGTAATTTTATATGAGCATAAAACCCTCAAAAACGGATCTCATCCCATCCTTATTCAAGTTATTAAAGATAGAAAAAGAAAGACTATTTCTACAGGATATTCAGCTACAATCAAACAATGGAATGAGAAAACAAATTTTCCAAATAGTAAACACCCTAATCAGGAATTGCTAATAACGAACATAAAAAGAATAAAAACTGACATTAATAATATTATTCTCGATTATGATATCAAGAAGAAAAAATTCACGGCAACAGATATTGTAAACTCCTATAGAAGTAAGAAATCTGATGTCACTTTTACCGAATATTGTGATCAGATAATAGAATCTTTAAAGGCAACAGACAAAAAAGGAAATTCATATGTATATAAAAATTGTCAAGAATCAGTAAAAGCCTTTGCTGGCGTAAAGAATATCATGCTGGATGATATTGACTATCAATTCGTAAAATCTTACCAGGAATACCTTCAGACTAAAGAAATAATAATAAATCAAGGTAAGGAGAATGAGACAAGGAAAAAACTTACTGTCAATACAATTTCAGTGTATCTGCGGACACTACGAGCCATTATCAACAAAGCCATTAAGGATGAACTAATTGAAGAGACCTCCTATCCTTTTAAAAATATATCAATCAAAGCTCAAAAGACTCGCAAAAGGGCTGTAAATAAAAATGTAATAAAACTGGTGGAGGCACTTGATGTTTCAAAAGAAAATAACCTGCAACTTTATAAAGACCTGTTCATGTTCAGCTTCTATAAACGGGGAATGAACTTTGTCGATATTGCTTTTCTGAAGGTGAAAAATATCGAGGGTGGCAGATTAACTTACACTCGCCAGAAAACCGGCCAACAGTTCAGTATTAAAATCACAGACAAGGCTAAGGCAATTATTAAGAGGTACAATGACCTTAAAGACCCTGAATCATACATTTTCCCTATTATCTATCGTAAAGGTAAAGAATACCTTGATTATCGTAATGCGATGAGGCTGATGAACAAAAAGTTGAAAAAAATTTCCAATTTATTAAAGCTTGATGTACCTTTAACAACATATGTCAGCCGTCATAGCTGGGCTACTATTGCAAAAAGATCAGGTATTTCCACTGCAGTTATTAGTGAAGGGCTGGGACATGAATCAGAGGAGACAACACAGGTGTACCTGGACAGCTTTGAGAATGACGTGCTGGATGATGCCAATGAAAAAGTTATAAACTGATGGAAGAAAAATTTAAGGATTTTCTTGAAATGGTATTAGACATTAAGCCACTTTTCAGTATATCTCCTTTAGGTGTGTATGATGAAGCAACCGGATATTCTAATCTAGAAGATTTTTTTTGTTATCGTGAACATTCAGATCCACTGTATTTCAGATCAAAAATAAGTAAAGAAAAAACACAATTTATCATTGAATTAAAAAACCAATTATCAACAGGTCAGGTTAGAAATAATTATTTGCAAAATCTTAAGGAGGAATTGGAAAAGTGTATTGACACATTCTATGTATTCGAATCAAACGGCATTGAATATAAAATACAAAAGGATGCAATATTGAATGACTATAGGATTCAGAATTCCGTAAAAGAAGTTACTCCAAACAATGTACCCAAAAGTTATTTAAAAGAATTCCTCGGATTGAATCATTATAAATTTGAATTAATAACTTCTCTCATACAGGAACTGGAATCATTGGAGGGTAAATATCCTGATGTCCTTTCAACACAACCTGAAGAATCTCCATCATTCCCCACTGAAGAATTACAAATTAATATTAACAAGTTAAAAATCAATATTTCTGTTTCGGATATTGCTTTACTTTTCAGATTGTTAGATGAAGAAAAAATATTGAGTTACAAATATAAAACTGACATATACCGCTTTATTGCCAGTTCATTCAAAACAGAGAAACAAGATGATATAAGCGAAGCAAGTGTAAAAAATAAATTTACCTCTCCTGATAACACCTCAATAAAAAATATTGATGCACTTTTGGCCAATATGAGGCAACAATTGAAGAAAATTCAATAAAAATTCACCCCCTAAATACTCTCAAATTCAGCTATTTACCTTGGGGTTGCGCAAGGTTGCGCAACTGTTTTAACCGTAATTTTTGATCTACATTTGAACTGAAGATTTCGATGGAGTAATACTCCAGACTTCATCAAATCGACTGGAGGTTCTTTAATTATTAATGCTAAAATTTAAAATCATGGATTTAGCACTTGAGTTTCAAAAATTACAGAAAAGACAGGAACAAATCCTGCAAATATTAAAACAAAGCAACCCCGAAAAAAAAGAATTAAAAGCTTACTCCTTAAATGAGTTGGCTAAATTTTTTGGTGTTACTAAAAGAACCATCTACAACTGGAAAGATGAAGGTAAATTGCCTTTAACGATTATTGGTTCCAAATCCTACATGACTGAAGTCCAACTTCAGAAATTTCTTACCGAACATGAAGTTAAACCTTTAAATTGTAGGAGGGCGTAGTTATGTTAAAATTAAATTATAATATGCAATTAGCATTACCTCCGTATGGAACAATGAACTCATGTACTTTGAATAATCCATTGCCAAATTCATCACAGGGCATTAATACTTCAAGTCAAAAGAAACATCTTGATGTGTTAAACAACCTCCTTGATGAAATTACACCAATAAATATCCGGGAGTTTCTTGAGCTCCCGGATGATATTGAAACCAGGCAGAAGCATATCCTTGTTGCAGTGGTAAAATATCTTCTGGAAGTGGCTACAGAGAAAAAATGGAACCTGGCGAAAGTTTATGCTTACGTTTATGTGTATAACGGTGAATTCTGGCAACAGTTTGATAAAGAGGACATGAAAGCTTTTTTAGGTAAAGCTGCCATTAAAATGGGCTTTCCGGATTATGAGGTAAGTTTTTATGAATTTAAAGATAAGCTCCTTAAACAATTTCTCACTGATGCCTATTTACCTGTACCTTCTACTCAAACAGATAAAGTACTTATCAACTTGCAAAACGGAACGATGGAGTTTACTCCGACTGGATGGATGTTGAAAGAGTTCGATCCCAAGGACTTTCTTACCTACCAGTTACCTTTCAGTTACGATGCGGAAGCAACCTGCCCAATGTTTGACAAATATCTGGAAGAGGTGCTTCCCGATGAAAATAGTCGCATGGTGTTGCAAGAATTTTCCGGCTATATTTTTACCAACCTAAACCTTGAGAAAATGTTGATGTTGGTTGGACCTGGTTCTAACGGGAAGAGCGTATTTTTTAACATTATCAGTGCTTTAGTAGGCAAACAAAACATATTAAATTATTCCCTGGGGCTTTTCAGTCGTGAATACGACAGAGCAAAGCTTACAAATGTCTTGCTTAACTATAGCAGTGAAAAAGGGACAGAGTTGAACCCTGATATCTTCAAGGCACTGGTAAGCGGAGAACCTTTACAAGCTCGTGAACCGTATGGTAAGCCATTTACTCTCTACAATAAAGTTCGCTTCATAGTGAATGCAAATGAGCTCCCTCGGGAAACAGAACATACACAGGCATATTTCAGGCGGTACCTTATTATTCCTTTTGATGTTACGATTTCAGAAGAAAAAAAGGATATTGATTTAGCAAATAAAATTATTGCTGAAGAATTATCCGGTGTGTTTAACTGGTTACTCAAAGGAGTGGAAAGGATAATCAAGCAAAGAAAATTTACGCATTGTGAAAAAACAGACGAAGCTTTGGATGACTTCCGTTTAAAATCTGATAGTGTTGCACTTTTTGTAGAGGAATTCAATTATAAGGCTACAGATTCTGAAAAAACACCACTTTTCAATCTGTATAAAGATTACAAGCACTTTTGTGTGGATGATGGATACAAGCCTGTTGGCAAAAACAAATTTTCTGCCCGATTGGAAATGAAGGATTTTGTCAAAACAAGAATGAGTAATGGGAGTACAGCATTTTTTATGGAATACGAAACAGAGGTCTCCTCACCTTTCACGTAAAAAAATATTATTTGGAAGATTCAGTTTTTCAGTTTTTCAGACTTAGCTGCCTGGACTCTGAAAAACTGAAGTTCTGAATAATTAAAACAAACTTTTTTGCGAGGCTGGTACAAATTAAAACCAGCGATAAATGATTTTAGAATGATAAACATAAAAAATAAATAAAAATGGGATTAAATATTAGTCGAGGACACATGTATTCATTTGTAACACACACATGGAATACGGTAAAAGGAATGTGCCCGCATGGATGCACATATTGCTATGTGAAAAATAATAACCAAAAACTGATAAGGTTTGATTATTCCGAATTAAAAACAAATATGGAAAAAGGTCATTTTATATTCGTGGGTAGTGGTAACGATTTATTTGCTAACGACATACCAAAAAAATGGATTGAAATGACAATCGAATATTGCAATAAATCTGACAATTGTTACTTCTTTCAAAGCAAAAACCCTGAACGGTTTCTTGAATTCACTTTACCAGAGAAAAGTGTTGTTTGCACCACAATCGAAACAAACCGGTGGTACCCCGAAATAATGAATAATGCGCCTCATCCGGAGGAACGTGCAGAAGCTATGCAAAAAACAAGCAGTTCATATCCAGCGTATGTAACAATTGAGCCAATAATGGATTTTGATTTGGATGAACTGGTTGGTTTGATTCGTAAATGCAACCCCAGGCAAGTTAATATCGGAGCAGATTCAAAAGAATGCAATCTGCCGGAACCAGACAGGAGGAAGATTTTTGCTTTAATAAATGAATTGCAGAAGTTTACCCGAATTGAAAAAAAAGATAATCTTTGGAGGTTATTGCATTAAACAATTAAAGCCTGCCTTCGGGTGGGCTTTTCCTTTTCTCTTCTTTTATTACAGGATTGCAAAATGCTTTTGAAGTTCTGCCGAATACGCATAGAAATAAAATGAGAAGATAATTAAACAAAAAATTTTCATACATATTATTTTCTCATATTCAGTACCAATAATGCCTCGAAATTATTCTAAAAAAGTTCTTTTTACAATTTTGAATTCTTTTTTACTATGTTTAAAAAAGAACTTTGATTGCTTATAATTCCAATTTTTATTCATTATTTTTGAGATTCTCTATAAATAGAAACCTTAATTTGAACTAAAACAGCAAATAATTTATATAGCATGTTAAACTCCATTAAATATTCAGAGACTCTTGAATATAGTTCCGATGGAAAACATCTCCCTATTGAATTTTTTATGCTTACTGTTCCTGAATACAAAAAAATTGATTTAAAGCTTGGCTATTTTAGTTCGAATGCTATCCGAACATTGGCTTATGGGTTTGCCCAATTTATCCATAATGCTGGAGTTTTAAGAATCATCACCAATCATTATTTATCAATTAAAGATAAACTACTGATTTCTGAAGATGATGTTGAACCTTTAGTTGAGGATAAGGAAATAGAATATTTAATAAATAATAATTTAGAGGGGCTTGCAAAGATTCTTGAAAGCGGTGACCAACATTTTTTCGATTGTTTAAAATATTTGTTAAAGCATGACAGGTTACAAATTATACCTGTAAAACTTAAACCTAACCGGTTGGCGCATTTCAAACAAGGCATTTTGGATGACGGAACAAACCAGGTGTATTTCAATGGGAGTTGTAATTTCACATACCGGGGATTAGTCGATAACGGTGAAAGCCTTTCCATTGCATGTTCGTGGGGAGAAAACTCGGAAAGAATAAAAGTCAAAGAGAATATAGAGATTATTAAAAAAATATGTACCAAAGAGGATGAGGGATTTGATTATTTAAATCCTGATCAAATTATTGCAGTAATTGAAAAAACAGGAAAAGATAAACAACTCGATGAATTAATTGAGGATGAAATAAATATTTACGAAAAACTCTCACAACTTCCACTATTAAAGAAAACTTTTAAAAAATATACTACGTCTTTTAAAAAGAAGGCAGAAGAAGAAAAACATAAACCCAAATTTCCATTTCAACAAGGGCCAAGGCCTTATCAAGAAAAGGCATTTCAAAAATGGGCAGCTAATAGTCAAATGGGAATTTTTGCAATGGCTACTGGTACTGGAAAAACGATCACTTCATTAAATTGTTTGCTAGCAATTTACAATAAAACAGGTTATTACAAAGCACTAATTCTTGTGCCAACCATAACACTTGTAAATCAATGGGAAGAGGAATGTAACAAGTTTAACTTTAATTCCATAGTTAAAATTTGCTCAAAATTCGACTGGAAAAATGATTTTGCAGCAATATTAACACGGGAGCGACTTTCCCCAACAGAAAAAGTATCATATATTATAATATCCACTTACGCATCTTTTTCAAGACCGAATATTTTTCCAGAAATAAATCAGTTATCTGCAAAAACATTACTTATTGCCGACGAATGTCACAATATGGGTTCTGTTACAATGCTGAAACTTTTACCAAGAGTAAATTTTAAGAGAAGAATCGGACTTTCTGCAACACCTGAAAGACAATTTGATGAGGAGGGAAACAAAAAGTTGTTTTCATTTTTCAATAATGATATCGAATACACTTATGAGTATTCAATGAAGAATGCTATAAATAATGATGTTTTATGTCGATATTTCTATTTTCCTCACTTAGTTTCTCTTACCGATTTAGAAATGAAAAAATATATGGATTTGTCACTTAAAATTGCCAAATATTTTAATCCCCAGCAAGACAATTTCCAGAATAAAGATTCAATTCTAACTAATTTATTATTGGCTCGAAAACGAATTATTCACAAGGCATTTAATAAAGTAAGAGTTTTTTGTGATATTCTACAAGAACATTATACAAAGAAAGGAAACCTGAAATACAGTCTTGTTTATGTTCCTGAGGGTAACGACCCAAACGATTATTTTGAAACGGATAAATACATGGATTTAGATGAAACAGAAAATGATAGTGATGCTGTTCATTTAATTGATGTGTTTACAAAAGCAGTGAAAGACATTGACAGCCGCACTACTGTAAGGAAATTTATTTCTGGAACAAATGAAAGAGATAATATTTTAAAACAGTTTTCCGACGGAGAAATTGATGTTCTTACCTCCATGAAATGTTTGGACGAAGGAGTTGATGTGCCTCGAGCAGAATTAGCTATTTTCTGTGCTAGTACAGGAAATCCAAGACAATTTATCCAGCGACGAGGTAGAATTCTTCGTCGACATCCTCAAAAGCAATTTGCTTATATTCATGATTTAGTAGTTATTCCAGAAGTCAATATGGACAGTGATAGTTACAATATGGAAAGAAGTATATTGAAAAAAGAATTGGAACGAGTAAATAATTTTGCTTTACTTTCAGAAAATAGTTCTCACACGATTAATGTGCTTTTAGACATAATGAATTACTATAATTTAAATCTGTATAAAAATGAGTAATAAAGATAAAATGTTAAAACTGGTTTTGTCAGACATTAATTTGAGTTCATTTTACGAATACAATCAAAATGAGTTTCTATCCATTGAAGATGCATTAAAAGCTGACAATCCTGTAGTTGTTGCTGTGGCAAAAATTATTCGAGAAATTGATAAAAGTTCTGATAAAAACGTTCATAAAGAGGTTTATAACGAAGTGTTTAACTATTTAAATCAAAATATCTTATGAACATCAAAGAAGTTACTATCGAAAATTTTAGAAGTTACTATGGCATAAATACCATCAAATTCAACGATGGTTTAATGTTGTTTATTGGTGATAATGGCGATGGTAAAACAACCTTTTTTGAAGCATTAACATGGTTGTTTGATACATCAAAACAAAATATGGATTATCAGCTTATCTCTGAAAAGAAAATTGCAGAATTGCCTGAATTCGAGAGTGATATTGTTAGAGTCTCAATAACATTTGATCATGACGGTGAGAAAATTGTAGAAAAATCTTTTTCCTTCAGAAAATTCCCAAATAATGAAATAAAATTAAGTGATTTTCAATTCAAAGGATTTCAAGATAAAGGTTCCCAACGTATTCCGATTTATGGGGGCACGCTATTAGACCGTTGTTTTGATGCTGCAATTCGTAAATATTGCATGTTCAAGGGCGAAGAAAATCTTAATGTTTTCAATAATCCAGATGCACTTAAGTATCTAATTGAAACTTTTTCTAATATCCAACAATTTGATCCGTATTATACAGGAGATGATGTTAGTCAAGGTTTTGTTGATTACGCAATAGATCAATCTCGTAAAGCCTACGAAAGAGCAATGAGGTCAGATAGCCAGAATTCTCAGCAAGAAAGAGCTTTAAAATCGAAATTGGATGATTTAAGAAGAAGATTAGGTGAGGTAAGGCAAAGGTTGAAAAACAATAGAGAAAATGCTATAAATTATTCAACAAAGCTAGACGAAATAGAAAGCAGCAAAGAGGCAAGTGCACTCTTGAAAGATATTAATGAACGGTTAAAATCATTAAAGGAGAAAAAATTAAAATTTGAAGCAGTTATTAATGAGGATTATGCAATAAAACTTCTAGATGAAATGTGGATTTTATGTGGATTCACTTCAATTTTTGAAGAATTTCAGGAAAAAGTATCTGCATTCAGTAAAGAAAAAAGAAAACTTGAACGTGAAGAAGATATAAAAAAGGGGAAACAAGAATTAGCCAAAGAAATTTCAGAAGGAATAATTCCATTATCTCCCTATATTCCTGATAGAATTTCAATGCAAGAAATGATTAAAGATGAATTCTGCAAGGTTTGTGGTCGCGAGGCAAAAAAAGATAGTGATGCATACAAATTTATGGTGAGCAAACTTGATGATTTGCTTAAAATCCAAAAGTCAAAAGTCAGAAAAGATGAAGAACAACTATTTCCTAACAATTACTTAAAGGAATTTGAACAAAAAAGTAACAATCTTGAATATAATCTCGATAATATTAACAATCTGATTAATAAGATAAAAGAGCTTATTGAATTTAATGAAGCTAGAAAAACGGATGCAAAAAAAATACAGAATAGTATTGATATTGAAGAAGAGAATAAGAAAAAATTATTAGCTCAGAATGATAGCCTAACCGAGGAGCAATTGCAAAATGCGTATGAAAATATCAGAAATTGGTGGGATTATAGAAGTCAAGCAGAAAAGCAAATCATTATTCTCGAAAAAGAAGAAAAAGAATTAGAAGCAGAATTGGAAGCAGTACAACTAAAATATGATAATTTAGCTAAAACTTCAGTTGCAAGCACTTATAGCAAAGTGCATACAGTTATACGGAAGATTCAAAATGCTTTTAAATATGCCAAGGAAAAAAACACAAAAGATTTCCTTTCTCTTCTAGAAGAAAAAGCAAATCAATATCTTGAAAAACTTAATGTTGATGGTTTTTATGGTATAATTCGTATTATCAGAACGCCAGATGGCTCTGCGAGAATAGCTTTACAAGATAAAAATGATACATTCATTGCAAGTCCAAATCAGGCACTAAAAACTACAATGTTTATGTCGGTTTTATTTGCCGTATCAGAACTTACGACAATAAAACGAGAAAATGATTATCCACTTATTTTTGACGCTCCTACAAGTTCTTTCGCTCCGCAAAAGGAAAGTGACTTTTTTAATGTAATTTCTGATATAAAAAAACAGTGTGTTATTTTCACAAAGAGTTTTTTAACTGATCACGGTACTATGGATAATGATAAAATTGATAATTTGAATTGTAATATATATCGAATGGAAAAAAAACGACCTTTTAATAAATTGGATTTATCAACCATTCAAACAAAAATAACACGAATAAAATAGTGATAATGATAACAGAAAGTTTATATGAATTGTGGGCAAAAAGAAATCCTAAATTCGAAAATCATTTTGAGGAAAGTCTATTAAGGTATTTCACAGATTATGGCGTTGGATCTTCTGATGCAATGTCAAGTAAAGGTAAAATTTTAGGTGCAGGTTATGAACTTTATATTTACACATTTTTTATTGGGCTTTATGCCAATAAAAGAAAAGAATTGAGTGGTGAAACAAAAGGACTTGGACAACCAATTCAGTTTTGGGGAAATTTGGATTCTAAAAAATTCAGGAAAGCATACCCAAAATTGAGAGAATACATATTTACGGCATTAGTTGCCAAAACCAATGAATTGGATCTTATTGCACTTGAAAGAGGTGACATTACGGACCGAAAAGCTGTCGATTATCTGATCGACACCATGGAAAAATACGCTAATTATGGTTTTCATAGAGTTGAGGAAAAGTTAAAAAGTAGTCCAAATTACTTTTATAAAAACACTGGTTTTTTAGATATGATTTTAGATTTAGTTCAACCTGTATCAAGAGATGAAGAAATAGAAGAGTTATAGGACCTTCAAATAAAACAATTTGCACAAATTTCATTTTCATCAGGTAAAATATCAATAAGCTTATTGGATTTACTTTTGCCATTTAGTTTTTTCTGCATAGTAGCAATATAATCGAGTTTAATTTGGGCCATTCTTTCTGGTTGAATCAGATCTTCCAAAGTTTCTTTATCCATCCAACTGTAACCGTCTTTTTCGTATTCCTGGGCTTTGCGGAATAATTCCGGGTGGCGTTCATACAACCAGATCCATTCAATTTTTCGCTGGTAAAAACAGAAAAAGCAACCGGAACGGCTGCGATTGTACTTCCCTTTTTGTCCGTTTACTTCAAATTCAACTTCGTTGTAATATCCCGGAACTTTTACTCCGTTTTCTTTAAACAAGTGGAATACTCGGTTTATATCCACACTGTCATCGTTTTCTAAAAGTGAATATTCATTCAGGTAAGAAACAGGTAAATTTTGATCTTTTAAAAAATCAAAAACTACATGATTGAATGTGGAAATACTTAATTGAAGTAAATCTTTCATTTTCTGCGAAAACAGGTATTTAGGCGATTGCGATTCCCAAACAATTTCCAAAAAACGATCGAGCATTTCTTCATTACTATGGATTTTGTAAAGCTCGGCAATTTTATCCCGGTTGCAGTTATGCAGGACTTTATGCAAAACTTCCATGCTCCAAATATGTTTCCGGAATGGAAAAACAGATTGAATGTTGAGTTTGGTGGAAACGTAACCTTCTCGGTCCTCATCATCGCGAATACCCACATAAGAAATGGCTAAATCATTGCCAATCCAACGTTCAAAAGGTTCCAGTTTCAATTTTTGAGTACACCATCGGGCCGTAGAAGAGGGGAGAAAACCATTGTAAATATCCAGATAATGGTCGAAAGGGTTTTTATGGCTGTGATTAGCTTCTAGTTTTATTATTTTCTTCCCAAGGAAAGATTCCAACTCAGCAATCAACTCGTAGGTTTCAGGCAGTTCTTTTCCGGTATCAGAGAAATAGTAATCCATATCAATTTCAGGATGGTTCATTTTCATATACATCGCCAATGCAGCACTGTCTTTTCCTCCTGAAATTCCCAATACGTGTCGTACTTTTTTATCCATTTTCAATTTCTTCTTGCAATAGTTTTATTAATAGGGCTATGTTCGCCTGTTTGTCGTTTACGTTTAATAATTTTTGAATGCTTTGTTTCTTCTTTTCTATTTGTTTGACTTTTGCTTTAGGCAACCGAATCAAATTGCGTTGTACTCCTTTAACAAAAGATGTTAATTCAAGTTTTAAAACTTCTTCTTTGTTTTCGTCAATGTCTTTTTTGCTAATATCGGTTAAATTATCCAATTCATGAATTCGTTTCTGTAAAATTGTTTGAAATTCCAGTTCATCAGAATCGGTAAATTTATCCAATGGTTTTCCCATAATTGCAGTGGCAATAGAACTAATCCAAGATTGACGATCATCTAATGGAGTATTAATGCGTTGAATCAATACCCGAAGTTTCGGGTCAATTTTTTCCTTATATAAATTTTTAAATCGTTGTTGTAACAGCATCTTGTTTTTCGGGAAATCAATTTTTTCTTGTCGTATGGTTTCGCCAATAATTTTTTCAATTCGATTCACCAAATTAGAGAATGCTGCACTTATTTCCCGTGTGGCATTTTGAAGTGTTATTGCAAAATCTTCTAGTTTTTCATTTTGTTCCAATTCATTAATAGTAAAACCTAAAGCGCGGGGAATATCTTCAAAAAATACCTTTTCAGGATCGGTTGCTTGTGAAATGGCCTCTTTTAGTCGTAATGCTTCCTTATTCAGATTTTTGGTTTGTTGGGTATAAGGAACCAATCGCCGGTAGAAAGCAAGAAAAGGTTTTACCGTTTCAATAAAAGAATCAGAGTTTGGTGCATCCTCTTCAATTAAATTTAAGAAGTTACGATAGCGATTAAATATATTTAGCCGCGTTGTATCCAGATTAAAAGTGCTAATCAAATACTTTTGAGGTTGTTTCATCCCTACTTCTAAAATGTCGGGGTTTAGTGATGGGATAAATAAATCTGATTCGTAAAATGCAAAATATTTTTGTTTGGCAATTAAAAAGATTGGTACCCAGAACTCAATGAATCCTTGTTTTAACTTGAACGGCTTTTTTTGTAAATCTTCAATAAACTCAGAGAGTTTACGAGGAGCGTTAACACAGTTGTCCAAAAAAGACTCAGATTTTTTCCATAATTCCAAGAAGGTTTTATTTGATGGACAGTCCAATTGCCAGGTTTTATCGTTAATTTTTTGATGGATTCCTGTTTCCTTTAAAAGAGCCTGGTAGATTGTTTTTTCAGGAGGAAAGCGGTTTTCATCAAATTTTAAATTTTCTTCTTTGGATGATTTAATTAATCTTTCTAGAAGATTCTTTTTTGCTGTAGATATTGCACCGCTTATTTTTTCACGGTTCATTAATTCATTACGCAAGGTTGGAGTACTAGAATAAATTTCATCAGCAATTTTTGATAATTGCAAGTTGAATTCGCGTTGGTTTTTAAATGGAATCACTTCACCATTATAAAACCATTTTACTATAACATTCTCTCCAAAATAGGAAGCCTGGAATAAGTCATTCAGTTTATCATTGGTCTCATTTAGGTATGCATCCAATTCAGCTAAAGCAATAGTATCATCTAAACAATTGGCTTTTACTATTCTGATTTTTTCAATTTCAACTAACAACTTTTTAACTTCATCTGCGTTTTGAAACCATCCATACAATATAGCTTTATCTTGTTTTGCAGAACGAGACACGCATTTATCAATGTCTAAAACATCATTGAAAATTAAATTTATATAGCCATCGATTTGTCCTTCCGGTACTTTTTGTATCAGTGTTTCGCTTAGTTCAAACACAAAATATCGAGGTGTTCCTTTTTCAAAATAGATTCGTTTTGCAGGAACAATGGGAAAATTAAAGTGTTTCTGCAATTGATGAATTATTGAAAAATCTTTGGTTGCTTTTCCGTCGGCCAATTCTAATTCTAGATTGATATCAAAATCGGTTCCTTTAAATAAAATATAGCGCTGACTGTATTGTCGGAAACGAATCAATTGTTTTAGTTCCAGGACATCAACAATTTTTCCAGCTTCAGGAATATTCAGTGCAATATTTGCGTAGTTGACAAGGAATTCCTTTGTTAATTTTTGTCCTTGTCTGCCTAATGCCGAAATCAAACCGATAGTTTTAATGATTTGAGCTGCATCGTCGAAGTCTTTTTCAAATATTGTTTCGGTTCTTTGTAATGTTTCATCAATTGCTTTCCAATGTGCAGAGTCCTGATTGTAGCGGGAATTTAATAAGCTATAAAAATTGTATTTAAGGTAATCGTAGATGCAAGCTACATTGTAAAATTCATTTCCGTTGGTGAAATCATTCAATCCTAAATAATCTTCCGATTCAAGTAAAGAAAACAATGAACGTTCATTTTGGCCGTACCTTTGAAAAGCAACGGTAGCTATAGATGCAGATAAAATGTCAAACGGGAAAAGTTTTTTTGCAAATTTAAAAGAAAAATAATCCCTCATCGGGAAAACGTCTGCTTTTTCGATTGCATTAAACAATTGCTTCTGTTTTTTTATATCGATTTGGCAAGGATATTTTTTTTGTTTGATACGTTCAGAGGCTAAAAAAAGTAACTGTTCAACCGGTTCGTTAAAGGAAACCTCTGTTAAACGGCCTTTTACTTTATCCCATTCATTTCTTTGGGTTTTGTCTAAAGAGAGTGCATAATCTTCAAAAGGCTGATGCAAGGTTGTAATAAATAGAATTGGCAATTCAGGTGTGTTGGCAAATTCAGCTAACTGTTGGATAAAGTATAATTCTTCTTCAGGACTTTCTTTGGCGGCATATTCCAAAAATTTTCCAAATTCATCAACAACTATTAATTGGCCAGTCTTTAATTTTGCCTTTTTTTCAGTGATGGCTTTTAATTCTTTAAAAATATCTCCGTCCTTTTTAAAATTGAAAGTGTTGTAAAAAACATCTTTAAAAGAAGAATAATTTCCTACAATGAAAATGGGGTCGAAAGAATTTATTGAGCCATTTAAAGGATTAATGAAATAGTCTGCTTTTTTGTTGAGCACTTTCTCCAAAGCCAAAATAAAAGCTGATTTACCTGAACCATAGGCTCCTATCAGATTGAAAGATTTTCTTCCTTTTTCAAAAAAGGCTGAAGTTATTTTTTGAAAAGCTTTTTCTCCATTTCTTGTGACAATATAATCGAAATGGCTATTAGCATCTCGTAAAATATTTATCGATGGAGAATAATATTTAGTTTGCATAATAGTTCCTTAAAATTTCCCATTTGTCCAATCCATCCGGTAATACCAAAACCAAATTGCCTGCGGTTTCAGAAACAATAATTCCAGGGAATTCTTTTTCGATTTCTTTCAATTTTTTATACAATCCGTCTTTGCTAAGTAAAAAAACCAAACCTGGTCCATTGGGTTCGATCTCTAATCGTTTTACTGCGATATTACTGGATTCAGGAAAATTGTCCAGAATGGCAAATAGTAGGATTGCTGTTGGTAACGAATTTCTATTTTCCCCGTGAAGATGAACCCATTCAACTTTTTCACGTCTGTTTGTGCCCTCCTTAAATTCATCTTCAACAGTAGTAGAAATCAATTCCAATTCGATCATCAAGCTATTAATCTCTTCTTCAAAATCTTTTGATATATTTTGATAATCCAATTTTTCGTAAAGCCGCATAAAAACCGAAATATCCTTATCGATGGTATTAAAATTTATAGAATTGTCATCGAATTCTGCATACTTCCGTTTTATAAATGCTTTCAATTGGGTTTTATTAAAAATGGCTCTTTCTTTCCTGAGTTCGTTAAGAATCAAACTGTAAATGGATGTATAATTTGTTTTTACTAAATAATAATGTAAAAGCCATATCGTGCCGATATCCTCTAAAAACGGATCAAATCCATTGTCTGAAAATATTTGGTTTGCAAATTCGGTTAATTTTTTGTTTTGATCGTCATAAAGTCCTAAAGCTTTCATCCAGTAATTTATGGAAGCAACCATATTTTTTCCAACTCCTAAATCAACTACTGCATTTTCATCACTAAAACTTCTTCCGTTTTTAATGAAATCGTATCCCTTTTTCGGCCAAAAGGTTCTAACAACAAATGTTTCGTGTCCCGTAAATCGTAAACTACTCATTTCAAAGAGGGTGATTAATTTACTGTAAAGATAAAAAATCAAAGAGAAGATTTAGTAATACAATTTATAGTAATTTTCCAAAATTTTAAGCAAATCGTTAAAATTTAGGCATCAGACTTGGAATATAAATTATAGTTTAAAAAAAGCCCACCCGAAGGGGAATTTTCCTTTCAACTTATGCAATTCCTTCACTAATCATAGAAGATCATTATTTCTCCATACAGAAAACGGAATCATGTGGTCAATATGACATGTTTTGATCTGTTTACCGGTCCAAACGCAATACACTTTTCCTTCTTTTATAAGGATAGATCTGTAGATATGTTTAGATTCTGCTACATCCCTTTCGGTTATTGGGCTTTTCAGTACTTCGTTTACCACTTGGTCAACGGATAACTGTTTTCCCGAAGCATTCACTGAAAACTCTGCCCATTTAAAAAATATTGAATCTTGTCCGTTGATAAAACTGCCCAATACCTGAAATGCCTCATAGTAATCATCTGGGATTGAAAATGTGCCAAAAATATTAATCAGATACTTAATTTTTTTTGTATATGTAAAGCAAATATTTTAATTTCAGATGTTTTATTAGCAATAAAGCTATTGACAGAAACAGAATAAGTGAAGGCGATATCCTTCAAAAATATTTGAGTACTAAAACTTAATTTTAATTACAAAGAAAAACAAACTCATAAAGATTATTTATCATGGAAAGTGATGAGAAAATAGAGTTCACTATTGATGGGATACTTTATAAAATAAGTGCTACTCAGTATAAAATGTTGAATGCATTAGCTACTCATAAAGATGCTAAATACAGAATAATAGTAAAAAAGAATGATGGAACCGAAATAAAAGGATATTTGACTGATTGTAAATTCTACAGTCAGATATATCCATATGATGAGACAATACCTACCGCCTTTAAATTTGTTGACTCAAATAAAGAGTATTACATAAAGTTTTATGAAATATTTTCTTATCACCCTAAACTATAGATAAAAGTTATAATTCGCTATGATTGCCCAACTTAGCAATTAAATTTAGTCTATTTCATAATTTTTAGAAATGAACTTGGCAGCTTTGGATTTAATGAAACATATTTTTAATAGGCAGATAGATTCAATTATTTTATTTTGAATCAATTTATCGTAATTTGTAGCTACTATGGAGAAAATCCTAATTTCAGCCATTTTAAAAATTAAAATATGCCATTACCAGCTTGGGAAATAACACTTAATGTTTACGGACCAATAACTGTAGAAAGAAAAATCAACTTTAGACAAAGAAAGGATTTTTACTTCCATGACAGTTTATATAGTGACATAGAAGTGACTAAAAATGGAAGCTATGGAATTACTATTACTTTAACAGCATTTGCCACAGAGCAATTGATTGCAAGAAAGGCAGCATTATATTTTTGCGGACAGGCATTAGACGTTTTATCTGCAAGTATTAACCTGCCTACTATTTTGACCCTTACAGATAATAAATCGTTCTCACCAAGAATGGAAACTGAACGCCGAAGACTAACAGAAGATGAACTAACTAATGCATTCATAAAAGCGAGGCTTTGGCTCTTGACTGAACCAACATTTTTAAGAGTAGTTGGGTGGTATAGGAAAGGACTTTATACAGAAGATCCATTTGACAAGTTCCTTGCATTCTATAACAGCATTGAAACTTTATGTTCAAAGTATAATCCACATCCTGAAGCTTGCAATGATCGTGGCTCCAAATGCCATATTTGGGAGACTTTTAAAAACCTTTGGGGTGAATGCCCAAATTGGCCTATAATACCAAATCAAACTGACTGGATAGACCACAATTATAAAATAAGAAAGGAAATTGCACACGGAATTGCTTCCATTGATATTAATGTGGTCGAAAATGTGGTAGATAAAATTGAAACAATAAACCAAGTTGCATACATGCTTATTACAGACTGGAGACAAAATAGATTAAAACCTAGCATAACAAATGAAATCCAAGAAAAACTGCTTTAAATATGGCGAAAAACAAATTAAGTAAAAATTTCAAAGCTACTCCTGGCAAAGAAAAATGGAATGAATTATGCCCACCAAATGAATTTCGTATTTTTAATGCGGATGAGGCGAAAGGACACGGAATAGTACCAACAGGAATGAGCACAGTTAATTCTGTAATCGTTGGAGCTTCAGGACATACGGATCAAACAATAATGTATTTTGCTAATTATTGCCGGATAGACAATGAGGATTTAGATCAAGAACCATATTTCGAACTTTATGAGAATGGGAGCAATCAGGTAAGCATATATGGAATACTTCACCATGCAAATTTTAACGGTCGCACTGAGCAATTAACCCAAGATCAATTAAACAGAATTACTGCCAGTGGAATCACTACTAATATTCAATTCACTGCAAAACCTGATAAAAAAAGTGGAACATTGGATGAATTACGAAAACAGGGGAAAATGTTGGGATTTAGTTATTCTTGGAATCAAGGAATGAAAAATAAATAATATCAATTCATACAAAGAGTGGGCAATATCAAAGGACATGATATTCCGAAAAAACAGGGGTTATAAAAAATCAAGAATGATTCAGCTTTTGCCACTGGTGTCAAAAGCTTTCTAGTTATGATATTGAAACTTAAATATACTTGTTTAAGATTTCCAGTACTGTTTCTGTATCGATCAACTTTAATTTTAACATAATTAGAGTAAAGCATAATAGGAATATTCCTGTAACATAGTAATCTAAAATAAATTCGGAATTATATAGTGCTTTAATAGGAACGACATCTGTATATTCAACACGGCACGAATATTTACAATTTTCATCTAACGCTTCAACAGAACCGCTTATCCAATCATTTAGTTTTAAAATCGGATCTTGACCAATAACAAAAGAATCTTGAATTATTTCTTTGAGCTTTAGTAACATGCTTCTATCGTTTATGTTATTCAGGATTTCTTTAATACAAAAGAGGGGAATCCTATATAAGGAAAAAGAATTATTGTATTTACTAATATAGACCGACCAATTATTTGATCTAGGTATAGAGGGGCCATCAAATGTCAATTCAAATGTAAACGTACTTTCTTGAATTGGGTGCTTTGAAACAAACTCCTTTGAAACATTTATAATCCCAGAGAATATGCCATAACTCATTTTGCATATATATTCATCTTCCAATATCTCAGTAATGTAATAATCCGTTAGAGGATTCATATCGCTGTTCGATATAATCACCCTATCATTTATTTTTAGATCATCCATGATATAATAAATATTAAGATTAAAGCTTTACAGTCTGATTTGATTTTCTATTACATCACTTTAATAAAACTATAAATTTTTTTATACCTAGTTCTTTAGCGGTTAATTTCATGAATAAAAAAAGAGCGTGGAACTGTAGCCTATCTGAAATCGGAGCACCGCTAGATACCCTTACCTCAAATAAACACAGCCCACGCTATAGCGTGAGCGTTTGTGTCTATTAATCCTGTGGTAATAAGAAAACTAGCGGTTTTCAGAGACAAGAATAATAGCTAACGCTTCAATATTTTAAGTGTCCGACTTTTCGAACTATATTTCAAATTTAAAGAATTACTTTTACAAATGCTATTTCAAAACTTGTTTTTTCATGCTACAGCCACAGCCCATACTATAAGCACAGGCTGTGTTTAACTGTAGCACTGGGTATCTAGCGGTAACTTATTAGTTTTTCATTAACTACGGAAATATATCCAACAAACTATTCATATGATTCCTGATCTTTTCTTACCTTTAATAAAAAACTTATGAAGCTGCGAGATATAGATCAATCAAAATACACTATTGAAGAGGTATTTGATAACCAAAGGGCTGATAATAGAGTTATAGAATTATTAACTGTATTTCATGAGAGGCTCCTAACTACATTAGAAAATAAGAATATGCAATATTATGTCCGAACCCATATAAGAGGATTAACATATTTTTGTAATGAAAAGAAAGCATTTTTGTTTTTAGATATCAGACAGAAGTTTTTATCTCTTATATTTTTTACAGGAAAGAAAAGTATTGCCGGAATCAATAAAGAAATTTGGGAGCAAAAGGAAGACAATGCTGGCAGTGAGAGATATAGAATTATTGATGAATCGTCCATTAATCCAGCTGTCGATATAGCTATAGAAGCTTATCGTATTGCGAAAGAATGGTCTGAATAATTTTCATTATACAAGAGCATCATTCATAACACTCCTTCATCAGCCAAAGAAGTATATCCTTCAGGCAATAATATCAGGTGATCCAGAAGAGTAATATCCAGTAATTTCCCTGCATCTTTTAGCTTTTTTGTAATTTTAATGTCTGCATCACTGGCTTCGCCATTGCCTGACGGGTGATTATGAGCTAAAATTAAATTTGACGATAGTGCTTTAAGTGCAGCCAGATAAATACACCTGACATCTACAACAGTGCCTGAGATGCCTCCTAATGAAATTAGCTGGTAGCCTAATACTTTGTTTGCCCTGTTCAAATAGAGGGCGTAGAAGGATTCTCTGTAGCTTATATCATTGCCCCAAATACTGCGGAATATCTTCTCTGCATCTTTAGAGCAGGTTATTTTAACCATCTCTGATGGCTTTATAACAGGTTTATACGAGATTTCTATTTCAGAAACCTTTAGAATATTTATATCGTTTGTCATGATTGTTTTTTATGTAAGTGAATTTTTTGTAACATAATTCCGGTAGCTGGCCTCAATTGCCTTATTCAGGTAATCTGACTCCAGGTCTATAGCCTCTATGTCATTAAACCAGTCCCAGAACCGGTTGAATTTATCCGAATTATCCTCATTCCATTGATTCAAGATATAATCGTCATATATCAGGACAATTTCAGAATACCGGCCAAAGTCATGTGTAAACCATTTCACACGATAATCACACATGTGCCAGAATTCTTCTGATATCAGGTGATTGTTTTTTAGGTGTTCCATCAAAACCCTCATCTCTACTTTATTTTTTTCAAAATATTCAGGGTCGCCTACTTGGGCAAATCCATTACTTCCTATTACTAAATAATCCATATTGTTTAAATTTTAAGTGTGAATACTCCATCCGGGTTTATTCTAAGGATAAATGCAAACTGAGAATGTAGGTGCTCCGCCATTACCAAATCCATCATGATGTCCATGAAATATGAAGCCACCATTGAGGACTAAATTTTCATTCATGGTAATTTCGAAATAGAGGCTATGAGGAGCAAAATCGCTATAAAGAGTTACTGTGTAACCTTTATCTGAGTAGTTTTCCAATCGTGAGAAAGTATCGTTGAAACTTTCCATAAGGTTGTGTTTTGTGGCAAAGGTCCTGATCTCATCAAGCCTGCCATTTGATTTGTCGATTATCATATTGAATAAATTTTTAGATTTGTTGTAATGAAGTGTTGAGGTAAAAAAGGAAAGTTTATTTTGAAATTTTGTTTGCTAATTCAATATCAATGAGTTAATTTAGTTGCAATTTTTTTCACAGGAGGGTACAAATCGATAAAATATTAAAATCTCTTTGATGATATAGAATTATTAAGGGCGAAAGGTTGACAATATTTTCAGAATAGGAAAACAATGAATATATTTAGCTGGATATACAAAATAGTTGGCATTCATTGTTAATTAACGCACCTTTGGTGCATTTACAAAGCTACACAAGCCATCCCGCAGCCCAAGCTTTTCAAAAGAGACTAATTTTGTCTTCGCACAAATCAATAATTCAGGTCTATGGCTAATGAATATTTTGCTGGTTATTTATTACAAGGCGTAAGGACAATAATCAAAAAAAGTCCTGACAATAAACTATGGTCGGAAGTTGCAAAAAAACTATCTGCTTTTTACTTATCTAACTTCAACCTTAACAGCAATGAACCGGAGAGAGAGCATCCAATTCTAACAATACTTGACAATCAAATTTCAAGAGGATTACCGACACTGCCAACAGTTTATTTGGAGAACAAATTTTCCGAATTACTTGGACTGACTGAAAAGAACACAAACAAGATTGGGAATATTTCTTATGATATCAACGAGCAAAATCAAAAAATAGCACTTGACTATCTTCCAGCGTTAGCAATAGTTGATACTCGTCTAAGCGAAACGGCTGAACATATCTCCTTTCAAACATGGGAAGAACATTCTGGAAGTGATTTTGAGCAAAGGTTCTACAACACCCTATTTGCTCGGCTATTTGGTACTTGTACCAATCAGATGCTGGAACTCCAAAGAAGCATCAATTCCATATTGGAACAAACTGTCCGAGAAGAAAGGGCTACAAGAAATCAATTAGCAGAACTGGCGACACGCTTTTTTGAACAGAAAGCGGATTTTGTCTTACAGTTCCCGCAAATAGAAAATTATTCTAAGGGACTGATTATCGAAATAGACGGCTCCCAACATCAGACCGACAACAATCAACAACAACTTGATAACAGTCGCAACCAATTTGCTCGACAGAATAACTGGCAGACCGTCAGAATTACGACAAGAGAATTAGATGCTATACCCCAAGACAAGAAAGCAGGGATTGAAAACTACCTGACACATCCGTTCTCACAAGCATTTCGTAAAAATGTTCAGAAACCTCTGATTGATTCCAAAACAGGAAAGACATACCTACAAGCAATATTAAGCCCGTTTGCTATTGCACGAATTCAAAAGGCGGTTCTTAAAGCATTCAAAAAGGGCTTGCTGGATATGGGGAAGGGAAAGGTATCAATTGGCATTATTGAAAGGGATGTGCCATGTGCTTATTTGGCTATTGAAGATTTACAGCAACAGATACGAAATCTTTCTTTACTTCAAACAGGCCAGGACAATATTGTTTTACCCGTAATAGAATTACAAGTGTTTGTGACACCGGAATTCAAGGATTGCGAACTGAATTCCGGGCAATCTATATCAGTTTTTGAGAAAGACAGCAATTTCGAGAATTTCGATTTGTTGATTGACTGTGCAGTTCTGAGTACAAACTATTTCTTGGACGCACCTATAAAATCTATTCCAAGAAAAACGATTGTAATTCGCTCTTTACACTCTGCAATCAAGCCAAGAAAATTTAATTTTCATCCTGCTATTACTTATGATTCTTTGTTTGAAAAATCTGGAGAAATTTCACAAAGCAAGCAAGCAAGTTTGAGTTTCTTCCTTCAATCACTATTCAGGAAACAAACATTCAGAGAGGGTCAACTTGAGATTTTGAATGAAGCGCTTCAAAAAAAGAACCCTATCGCTCTTTTGCCAACAGGTGCTGGTAAATCTTTGACTTATCAATTAGCATCCTTGCTTCAACCTGGATTAACAATTGTTGTCGACCCCATTAAATCATTAATGAAAGACCAAAACGAGAACCTCATAATCGCAGCGGTGGATGCAACCACCTATATCAATTCATCATTAACGCCAATTGAAAGAGAAACCAACACAAGGAAGTTTGCCGAAGGTGAATTTTTATTTGCGTTTGTATCACCTGAACGCTTTATCGTCCAGCCGTTTAGACGAACCCTCGCCCATATAGCCAATAACAACAAGTGCTTTTCATATTGCGTGATTGATGAAGCGCATTGCGTTTCAGAATGGGGTCACGATTTCCGAACAGCTTATCTAAAATTAGGAGACAATGCAAGGTCATATTGCTCAACAAATATTGATTCGGAAAAAGTACCAATTATTGGATTGACCGGTACAGCATCATTTGATGTTCTAAGCGATGTGCAGCGAGAAGTTCATTTAATCGATGAATTATCCATTATCCGCCCTAAAAAACTAGAAAGAGAAGAACTGACATTCAAAGTTAAAGTCTTCAACAGCAATTTAACAGGTACCCCTATTGACTGGAATATAAAAAATTCAGTAGGGGCAGGTACACACCAAACCCTAATCAATCTCTTAACAAATGATTTGTTAGACGAATTCAATGCAAGAACATTCAGTGAATTTGTCAAACCAAATGGTGAAAAAACAAATTGCGGAATAATTTTCTGCCCACATAAAGGTGGAGAATTTGGGGTCAAAAAGATTGTGGAACTACTCCGTAACACGTTTCCGGATATCAAGTCTGCAATTGGAGAATTCTATGGAGGCGGTGATGGTGAAGACAAAGTATTGGATGAAACTCAAGATAGCTTTAAAAAGAATGAGATTTCTGTACTGATTGCTACTAAAGCATTTGGGATGGGTATAGATAAACCCAACATTCGATTTACAATTCACATTACACACCCCATTTCAATTGAGGGCTTTTACCAAGAGGCAGGACGAGCTGGGCGGGATAGAGAACCAGCCGTTTGCTATATACTGCATTGTGATAATCTGCGATTGAGAAACGGTAATTCGGTTGCCAAAGATTTTCAGGAATCTTTTTTAAACAATAGTTTCAGGGGACCGAATAATGAAAAGTCGATCATATTTGAATTACTTGACCGTATTACCTATCCGCATACTCCAAATGTTAATCAAATAACAAGTAGGATTTTAAATGAAAATGGGAAACTATGCAAATTAAATCTATTTCCACGACATCCTGAAATACCTCATACAGTTTATGTAAATGGAGAAGAATTTGGAACAAAGTATGGGCAAATAAATCTTCGAACATTACAATATACAGCTTCCGATAGTATAGTAGCAATCCCGGAAGCTGTTGAAGTTTTAGAGCAAATAAGGGATATTATTTCAACTCGACCTAATGGAGTTAGTGTTATCGACTGGTTAAAATCAATCAACGAAACCCCAACAGAACCGGGCATTGAAGATTTGTTGTCTCGGATTCCTAAAAATCAAGAAGAAATAATTACGATAGGATTTGAAAATAATGGCATTCAAGAAATAGTTGATTATTTATCAAATCAGGACGAGACCTATGATTATTCAGTGATATCGTCTACTTTAAATTTCTGTTTCATATTTGACGATTTTATTACAAACCTGAATAAAGCATACTGGCGAGCAACAAATCGAAACTTTAATTTCAACGCTCAAATACTGGCTGATTTAGAACCGCTATATAATAATATACGGTTAGCACCTGACTCGTTGAAAGCGGTATATCGCCTTTCAATCTTAGGGATTGTAAAGGATTATATTGTGAACTATGCAGCTTCCACGATAAACCTGACTTGTAAAAATATTTCTGACCAGCAGATACTTGAAAATCTTATACAATACGTCTCTCGATACGTTACTTCTGTTTCTGCAGCAGAAGTAAGGGGAAAAGTCATTCAAAGCAATGAGACAACAATGCTCAGAAAGTGCATTGATTATCTTATTGACTTTACATATGAACATATTTATCAGAAGCGAAAAATTGCCATGGATAATATGGAAAAGGCTGTACAGGTTGCCGTTACAGACGGGAATGAAGCATTTAGAATAGAGGTAAATAATTATTTCGATTCTCGTTACGTTGAGGAACTACGTTTGGCAACGAAAAATGGAGAACTGCTTGATTTCACGATATTATTCAACTTCATAGAAAAAGTTGGCAACAACAAAGACGAAATAAAACAACTCAGGGGTTCGAGTGGTCGTTTGTTGGAATCATATCAAACGAACGGTCTTTTCTATTGGATGAGATTTTATTCATCATTGCTTCTAAAAGATAGAAACTTACCAAACATTAAGGAAGATTTCAAGAATGGAATAAAATATTTCAGAAACGAACGTGATTTATCAGCGATTGATTGCGCCATCGAACAACTAAAAAAAGAAATTGAGAATCACGATAAAGAATCACTGCAAGCGTTCGAAGAACTAATAGCGACTGAGTTGACCGACATTGCAGTTCAAAAAGTAAAATCTATGAACAAATTAATACTCTCTGACTATGGTGTTTAAAGAACTTGACGAAAAACTGAATGAACTTCAATCAGAAGTTGCTAAGGTTAAATCGGCTTCGGAACATATCGAAGAAGCTAAGAAGGCAGCTCAATCTACAACAAATGCTGCGGAAAAATTGACTCAAGAATATGGAAAACACCTCACGGGAATTATAAATGAGGTTGATAAAATATTCAAGCCACACCAGAAATTAATTGAGGCATCAAAGAATTTGGTGAATACAATATTGGCTGTAGATTTTCCGAGCCGATTAGACCAAATTGAGAAGAAGATTCGATTGATCTATATCATAGCAATCGTTGTAGGAGCGGTTTCACTTCTTGGATTTGTTTTCACCATGATAATCTTCTTTACAAAATGAAGGGCATCTCAAAAAGCACACACATTGGCTGCCGCACAATGCTATCCACAGACCAAAGCCAGCCAGAGAGTGTGCCTGCCCAGCCCGGAAAAAGAAATTTTACAAAATGCCCCACAAGCAATTGAAAAGAAGGACAATAACAATGATACGAATAACCAAATATGGGCTTTTAACCCGGTTACTACTGTGGAAAGAAAAACAAAAAGAGTATAAAAAGCACGGGCGTACAATCGAGTAGCCCGCCCCGCCAGCAAAAGCTGACAGGGAGAGGCTCTCCCACCACCGTGCGACAAAAAGCAATCACTCGAAAAAAAGTTGAATATTAAATTCATTATCTAAATAGTTACTTGGAGTTTGTGAAATTGGCTTCATTATGTTACCATAACCATCATAAGGGACAAAATCAAACTGTGTTTGTTTGACTAATTTGTTTATATTTTCTTCTTGGTTTTCAATGTACGTCTCATAATAAGAAGGACTGAAAAAAACATTTTCACAATGCCCAGCAATTAAAACGCTTAAATCACTTTTTAATTTTCCCCTTCTTCTAATTTGATTGATTACATCATCATAGATATCTGCATCTTCTTTTAGATAGCTAAATAGAATATTGGTTTTACCATTTTGAGGAAATACGTTGATGAAAAAGGTTTCCATTCTGGAATTTGAATGTTCGATATAATTTTGCTCAAAATCATACTCTAAATCTGATTCAGATGTTACGGCAATAGGATATTCATGATTTAAGATTAAAGTATCAGTAATAACTTTTGAATAATCTTCTTTTGCTAAGCATGAATCAAATATGTCTTTTGTTTTTGCTATGTCTATTTTGGGTTGAGTACCAAAGTCATAATATTCATAAAATGTAAGTTTAATATGTGCTGAATGTACAAAAGCACGGTATGCAAATAAAAAATTTTGTTCTAAACTCCCCGAATAATTAACAAGTTCAATTGGGTAAAATATTTTGTCATGAATATCACAAAATCCAAAAAAAGTTGATGCTTTCCTAATGGGAATTTCCTTGTTTTTTTCAAATTTATTTACCCTTAATTGTTTTACTTTTTTATTACCTTCTGAAATCGATTTAAGTATTTTCCCTCTTTGAATCGAGTGTGCACTAGATATTTTAATATTTCCATTTTCGTCCTTGGAACATGCTAACAGAGATGCTTCTGGGTGCCAACAAAAATGTGTCTTTTCATAAACTTTATTTTCAGCTCTTTTCCATATTTGACCAGCCTCTATATCACTTACATCTTTAAGATTAAAATCAGACAGGTTATGCCGAATTAAAAAGATTCTTTCTTTAATGGCTCCAGATGGATCCATATATGCTAAAAAATCATCTATTGAATTTTTTCTGGAACTTCTTTTATAAAAATGCTTTATTAGAGCATTAACTTTGTTGATAAACTTTTCATAGTTATTTGGATTGAGACCACCGATACGAAAATCTCTCATTATACCAAAAACTAATTCTTTATTTATGTCGGATAAAATTATTTTTTCAAAAAATGGAATTTTTTTGGGTTGTAACTCATTCATAACACTTGTTAATTTAGATACGTTTAAAGTTACTACAGATTTTGCTAATTTCTGCAAATCCATTAATTCTTAATGTCAAGGTATATTTTGAAGAATTTCCTAATTATACTTTACAATAGAAGTATAAGCAACCATTTTTTCAACATATTTGGTAATCAGTCATTTACAAATTAATCCTGAATTATCCTCAGATTTAGCTTATACTTAGTACTGGAAATGCAGCAAAATATAAGATTTTTAAATCAAGTCACCGAATGCTTCAATTTATACAACTGACTATTCAGCCCACCGGTATAATACTTTTTCAGCCAAAAATGGTGGCTATTCCGGTTCAAATTGTGCCAATAAGTTTCTGATCAGATAATATCTGTTTTTTGAGTCTCTACAGCTTTATTTTAGGCACTTTATCCTTCAGGATGATAGATTAAACCACTCCGCGTGTAAAATATCAAAATGCTCATTTTTGTCTGGCTCAATTTAAGCTGTTTTAAGCGACTTTTTCCTTCCATAGCCTGCTCCCAGTATAACCTAATACCAAAAATGAAAATCCATCTTTGGTGATTTCATAAAATGGGTCTTGTTTTGTGCCATTATTAGCTAACGTTCTGATAATGAACGAAAGCACGAAATTGTGCTCATGAAAATCCTTACTACAATTTAACTCTCTAATATCTTGCATTACTCTTTTGTGTTCCTTTCCGAATACTTCTGCAACTATTAACGATGTTGTAATAGATTGTCCTTTTTCAATTTTTACTAAATTTTCGGCGCCGGTTTAAACGGTACCATTTGCCGGTTTAAAACAATCATATCTTTGCTGGAAGTGTTATTACTTAAAAAATACATAAATCCTGGTATCATTTTTTTCCGTCAGGTGAGTGTTGTAAACAGAAAATAGCAATGCAGGTTTTTTCGCAATTACAAATGCAGGTATTTCAGCAAATAAGAATGTCGGTTTCTTGAACACCGATGTCCACGAATTGTCTACATTCATCTTCAGGGTTTAGTGATAAAATGCTTGTCAAATTATGAGAATATATTTCATTGTTGTACCTTGCTAGAACGATGGATAAAAACTATTATGTTAGGCGAAGTAAACTTATTACAACAAAATTTGGAGGTAAAGAAATGGCTTGGGAATCACCAAAATGGATGGATGAGTATTTAAGGTCAACAAAGCTGTTTTATTGTGACTTTACAAAATTAAAGGGAAAAGCAAAGGAGATTATCAAAGGTGCTAAGACACCAAAAGAAGCAGCGTTGAAGGTATTATATCAAAATGAAATAGTAATTTGCCCAACAAGGCTAATTCAGCCAACGCAAAAAGCCGCACCGCTGATTAGCGCGCGTTGGGCAAAAAGGAAGGCTTGAAATTTATTATGAAATTTCCTAAAATCATTCTTTTGTCAGACTTACTAAAATCAGTTACGATTTCAAAGGGTAGATTGTCTGAAATTTCTTCTAAAACTCAAAATGAGACTTTAGATGAACTCCATTGCCATGGGTTGTTTGTTTTGGCAATTTCTACCATTGAGACCATGATGAATGATGTCATTTTATATTTACTTCAGGCCGTCCCGGAGAAAATGAACTTTCAGGAATGTAAAGTTCAAAAAGACGAATTAATCGGTTCGATATTTACATATGACATTATTACGCGGCAGTCATTAAAAGAAGTTACATCTTCGTCATACAAAAATATCGAACAATATATTGAATATTTTTGCAAAGTCACATCGATTAATCAAATCGTTTCTGGCGATAGAATTAATGAATTCAAAGAGATAAAAGAAAGCAGAAATCTGTTGCTTCATAACAATTTGCAGGTCAATGAAATATACAAAACAAAGGCTGGCCCTTGTGCCAGAAATCCAAATAGAAATGGCAAACTAAAAATAGATATTGATTATTTGCAGAAATCAATAATTTGCATTCAAGATTTTATTGGAGATATAGAACTTAAATTAATTGAAAAATATAAAAAATATACAAAGTTATTCTTGCTTAAATCAACTTGGGATTGCTTATTTGATAGTCCAATCATGAAATTCGAAGATTATTGGCATATTGATGAGAAAAAAGATTCGGTTTTTGCTCTCAAGAAATGCAAATACGAAGAAGGATTGTCGTCTGGAGAAACAAGTTTATTAAGTTTGTGGCGGTCTTTATTTACTGGTAACTCTGACCATCTGAAGACATGTTGGTTTCAGCAGCTAAGTGCAAGTTATAAAGAAAAAGCGTTATTTTTAATATTGTTATCTGAAAGAACCAGCCTTTGGTAAACATTCAGTGCTTAGCCAGACACTGTACTAAATCGGAGGAAGCATGACGGCGCTGATAGGGCAATCTCTGATGGCTGGCTGGTGAGCTTCAACATTAAAAAGCAGGAAAAAAATGAAGAAATCCCAAAATCCAACCGATAATAAATAGGACTCTGAGCGGTCTGCAAGACCCAGCGATGAGTTGATATTAAACTAATTCCAGCAGCACGCAAACGGAAAATAGCAATGCAGGTTTTTAACAATGCAGGTATTTCAGCAAATAAGACTGTAATCCGGGTTTCATTAAGAAATATAATAGGCGGAAAAGTGTTACTGGTGCTAGTAGATATCATTTTTGACAAGGTATATTGCTATTTTTAAAACATTTCTTGTCCTCCATTATCAGAGTGTTGTTATAGTTCTATTAGAGTACAATAATATTTTTCATCTGAGAAATGAAAAGTTAGTAAAATATTTGAAAATCACTCTGATAATTAATATTTTTATAGGTGAACTACTGTTTGACATTTAATTCAACAATTACATTGACATGAAATACTCCACATTGTTTTTTCTGTTATTTTTCATCTTGAGTTGTGAAAATGAAGAACATCTAGGTTCATTGCCATTCCCTCCAACAAATTTATCAGCTCAAATAATTGATGGAATACAAATTGAATTAACATGGAAAGACAATGCAACAAATGAAACTGGATATTTCATTGAAAGAAAAAATAAAGGTGGAGAATATTCGGTTATTGGCACAGTAAATTCCAATGTTACAAACTATACAGATAATAATTTGCCAGGTAATGATACATATATATTTCGTGTGTATGCATTTAATGAAGCAGGAAATTCAATAACATATTCAAATGAGGTTTCAATATTTTTCTATTCGCTTAAAGACAAGCTTCATCTGTTAGTATTATCCGTTAATGAAGCAATTTATGAATATGAATATAAGTATGATACTCTTGGCAGAGTGATAGAAATCATACAACCACTTGATGATGATAACTTTTTGCCAAAATGGTCTTTCTCAAGAAATTCAGATGGACAGATTATAACATATAATAATAAAGCCTCACGCGATTATAGTGAATATTACAAATATAGTATTGGGAATGATGGAAAATATAAATCAGCACAACAAACTAATAACTGGAAGGGGTATATTTCTAATCATAATGAAACGTACAAATACACAGGGAATTTAATTACAAAAAAATCCAGTACTTATAAAGGTCCCTCAGAAAATAACTTCTATACGTATGATAATAATGGGAATATCAAAAAAATAGAGACCATTATTTTTGATAGTGATGGTGAGTATCACTATAAAGTGGAATCGATCTATGACAATAAATTATTCCCTATTGAGTCGTTAAATGCACCGTTTGCTCTTGGTAGAGCTGAGTTGTTTGGTGATGAAAGTAGATTGTTTTTCTGGAGTAAAAATAACTTATTGAGAACAGAGTATTCTTATGATCAAAATAAAACGGGTGATTATACTATTTTTGCAACGGAGTTACGCAATTATACATATAATAATGCGAATAAGCCTGAAACTGCGAACGTTGTACTAAATGATGATAAAGGAAATATCGTAATGCATTTTACTATTAAATATTTATATTATTGAACTGATATTTTTTTATAATTAAGACATTCGATATAGAATATTCAAACCTTTACCCAAAAATACCACACGTAATAAGCTCTCCCCTCTATAATAAACACCTCTTCAAGTTTCAAGGTCATCTTTACAGCCTCAACAGCATATTCGTTTTCTTTTTGAAGAGGTGGTACATCAACTTTACATATAACACAGAACGGACAATATAATCGTTTCACCTGGCCGTTAAGCATCACAACCAAAACACTGTTGGTATCAACAATTTTAAACAGTTCCAATATGTATTTACGGGCTTCTTGTTCAGTCATATGTATTCTCATTAAGGAAACAACCACTCCCAATGCGGGAGTGGCTGCTGATTAACTTACGAACCAGTGATGTTTGTTTTCTCCAATAGCCTGATAAAGTCCATGGACAAACTGTTGACATCCTACACCCCTATCAAGAAATGTGTCGATGTAACTCATTTTATTTGCACTTGTGAACAAGTTAAATAATTTCCACAGGTTAATGTTACCCAAATCATTCCGGCAGAAACTCTCATCAGAATAATAATCTTTGACTACCAAATTTACCTGCGAATCAGACAAAGGAAATTGTGGCAGTTCCTTTCTGTCCTTAAATGGCATGTTTTGATACATCCTGGCTCTACCAACAATCTGGGCAAATTGATTTTCAGTAATCATTGTGCCAGGCAGATTATTCAGTATTTCAATATCCTTGTAAACATTGAATTCACCGAAAAGATTGTAAGCAGCTTTAGCCAGTTCTGCAACAGTCCTCACTTTTACATCATACTTGAAGCCATCAGTTGATATACACAGGTTCACACATACTTTATTCTGGAAGCCAATGAATAGTTTAAAATGCTCCTCAGACTTGCGGGAATGAAGGTTTGTCAGGTTGTATGCCCTGACACCTCCTACAGTAAGATTTAAGCCGTTCTCTCCAACATTATCATGTATTGAGGGTATTTCAATGGCAAAAGCCATACGTTCATAATAAAGGGTCTTTTCGTGCTCCTGAAGCTCTTTAGCCGGCTTTCCAACAGCAGATGGTATTCTTCCTTTAATAGGATGAGAAGCCCTTACAGCAGGCTTTAATATTGTCTCTCCGCCAAATATCTGGTCAGTTACATATGTTACTGTTTCGATAAATTCCTGGTGACTGATTGTTGATTCATTATCTTTAGCAAATACAGGAATGGTGTGCCTATTTTGCAGTTCTTCAATATTTACAGGCACCGTGTTTGCTGCCATAAAATGTATGTCTGATGTTTCTCTCTGTGGAATGAATTCTACCACCGGAGAAACAGGTCTACTTTGTACTTTCTTCAATTCCATTGTCTCCAATTTTAGTTTGATTAATAATGTTTGCATTTATCTCCTGCTTTCTTGCAATAGCAAGGGATTCAATCTTACTTCGGTATTCAGGGTAATTGTTATAAATCTCACGTAACTTCTCTACAGATGTCGCTGTTTTGATTTGTCTTATCACCTCATCGATTCCAACACCAGCGTTACACCATTGAAGTATTCTCTTTCCGTACTCGGGAGTAATAATACCTTCCGGTTGATCCATAAAAAGTCCTGTGCGATCCTTAGATGCTACAGCGTTATGCTTTATGTCGAGATCAAAAACGATAGTGAATTCATAGTCCATTCCGTCACGAGTAATCCCTTTTAATCCGAGCTTCTCCACTGAGTACTTTCCGTTCTTTTCCACCATTGCATAGTCTGTTTTAGTGCGGATGGTAGAGATGATGTGGCAAGGGCTTTCAAGTATCTTTTGAACGAATGCATTATGACGTGGTGTCATTTTTGCCCAGTTTGTAAATGAATTTCCTGGCATATTTCCATGAATCTCAAGAATGTATTCCCATTCATGGGATACAGAATCAAGAATAATAACTTCCATTCCTGCCTTTTCACATACTTCAATAGCCATGATGTATCGTTCAGTTGAGTATGGTTTTGAGAGCTGGAGAACATTATATTCTCCCAAATGAGCGTAAAGATCTGCTGAGTGATTTTCCGTATCGATGACAGCTATTTTAGGCCAGTCAGTGATACCAGATGCCAATAGTAATGCTGACATTGTCTTACCAGATCCTGATGTTCCCTGCAAAGCCATCTTGATTTTGGCTTGCTTCCGTTGTGCTTTTCTTAACTGTTCCATTTTTGTATATATTATTAATTATTAGATACATGTAAAAAAGAGCATCGAATTATGATGCCCTTTATTAAGCTACTTAGAACGCATGTTCCATAGCCATTTTCGGCTTCTCACCAGCCAGTGCAACTTCAGGTTCACCCTCGTAAACTGCCTCATCAATTGAAGCTCCTTCAGGCAGATAAACCCACCTGTGATTAAGCTCCATGATTTCACCAGTGTCCTTGTTTTCCCACTCGTACATTTCACAACTTTTTCGCTGAACACTACCAGCCACCTTCTCTCCAATCATCGCTTTGGCAGTTTCCTCATCGAAAGTCGAAGGAATTGAACACATTTTCACCGCGGCATAGTAATTGCCTGATTTACTGGACTTTATGAGGCTTAAACCACCTTGAAGTATCAAGGCAATAAACTGACGACCATCCTTAGCCTCCCGGATGGCGTAATCTTTTACTAAAATCATAATAATTTAATTTTAAAAAGTTAATAAATGAATTTTGAACCGGGGAATACCCCTGGACTGCTGAATTGTCTGGAGGGTTGGGACTTGGAGTAACCTGCTGTTACACAGACATTAAGGTTTTTAGGATATAAAAATTTCTGTGTGCAAAAAAATATCGCAGAAAAGGAAATAGGGGGGGTACCTGAATATAGTTGTAATGACAAGGGGTGGATTGAATACAGGCAGGATGGATAAAAAATTTTTGATACCCTGACAAAGGATAATAATGCTATATTATATGAAATCCATTAGATCCAATTCCAAAATAACAAAATCGGTTAGTATGAATTGCACAGAATAACCAAACCTGTTATTATATAAATTTTAGTTGATTAATTTATAACTGATTTTGTTATTTTGTTTGGTTCTATTTTCTGATGCATTCGATTAAAAAAATGAAAAAAGATGTTTCACAGACAAAACCAAATTCCTTCAAATAATATTTATCAATTCCTTCTTTGTACAGCCTTAAAGGTGTTTGGGAAATTGTAGAATGTATATTTTTATAACACTCTTAAGTACTTAATAATAATATAAAGCGATAAATCTTATAGTATTGTCTTATAGGGATTTATATAAAAATTGCTGAACTTATATGTTCAAAATTCATTAATATTTGAAAATATATTTTCATTTTCGTATATTTGTCACAGAAATATAAAAATTATGAAACGTAAATACAAATCAAAAGACTTCCCAGTTGATGATTGGGGTCTTTATAATAAGGAAACAGGAGAAACTATGGATGTAAATTCCGGAAAAATAACACTTTCTACTCCAACACAACAAGTGATGTTAAACTCGAAAAATTATCTTTACCTAGATACTGACCGACTTAAAATTTTGCGGGGAAATGGCATATCTGATATTGTAATGGGACTTTTAATATTGGTGTCAAGCAATCTCGCATTCAACAGCAACATTTGTATGACAGAAGAAGGAAACCCTCACACGTCTTCAACTATTGCTCAAATGCTCGGCCAAACACAACAGGCAGTTAACAGAAAGCTGAGAAGGTTACAAGAATTAGGACTGATAAAAAAAACGAATGTCCCAGGTAACAAAGACCTTGGAAAGGTGTATATTGTTAATCCCTATTTATTGCGAAGAGGTAAAAATTTTGCCAACTATTTATCAAATATGTTTACCGATATCATTCTCATTGATAAGGACACTGAAAAACCTTTGATATTGGGAGATAGCACAGTAAAATAATTATTCATCATTCCTGTCGATATAAAACGGAACATGAATGCCTGCTGATTCTAAGTTCTTCCGGTTTTGCATGTGAAACCTCAGGGAATATAAATTTTTTGTCTCCTCTTTAGAGTCGCAATAATTATATAATATTGAGATTTCCTCATCGGTGTATGTTGAATATTTCTCAAATATCTTTTTGTATTGTTTCTGATAGTAGTCAAGAAAATCCAATGCCTGAGAAAATATTACATCTTTAAAGTGTATCGGATTTTGATAATTCCACCAGTAGTGGTCGCCTTCTTTATTAAATGCGTGTTTCAGATAGAAAGGAGCCTCTTGTCCTATTTCTTCATACGTTAATAACCACTCAATTATATCCGGCTCTGTGTTTATATTATTAATAGATGAGTTCGCTATTATGATTTCATCAATACTCTGGGCGAGGTAGTCCCTTATCTCTTTTAACTCAGAATAAATCATTGAAAAAAAAGTCCACTTCATGGTTGGTTTAAATGAGTCGTAGCTCCCTATTAATTCGTCTGCTACAGAGTGTTTGTCAACCCAGTAGCATAAATCATCAAAACTAATAATCCTCGGAGGAGTAGTAATAATTTCTTCCCATGCAATTGTTGCCGCATTTAATTTAGCTATGTATTCCGGGGTTTTGACAAAAGAGATCTTTTCATCCTCATGAATTTCAACTTCGTATTTATATTTTAAATTTTTTAACGGGTCATCTGGTTTGAACTTCTCACAGGAAAAAATATTTATTATATCGTTCTTCTTTGTAATAAATATGAGATCAATGTAGTTCCTGGAACGATTGCCGACAAAACGGTATCCTCTATTACCATAATTATCATCTGTGCACTTACCTTCATAGATAAGGAGTTTAGTATCTCCGGCATTTTTATGGCGTTTAAATAGCCTTTCTATCTCGTTCAAGAATACCTCTTTCGTTGTATCCTCATAGGAAAATTCATCCTTCAGATAAAGACGAAGTGTTTCAATATCCATAGAAGCGAAGGCGTTTAATATCGTTTGCATATAATTCATAACCTTTATATCATTTTCTTCTTTGTAATGATGAGGAAAATTAGACAAAATAATGAGAGGATATAAATTCAAGGCGGGGAAAATTATTAACAACAGATTATCGTATTTACGTATATATAATGCTATATATATTACCAGATGGGGTGTAAGATTAATAACCTATTATGAGCAGTGAAAATAGGAGTGATGAGTATACCCCTATTTTCTCATTCACATAAATTTTTCATATATAAAACGATAATTGTATTAATTTGCAGAATTTGTAAGTTATACTTGTTGTTAACACCGGATTTCAGTCGAGTTTGAAATGATAAAGGTGAATTTGCTGCAAATGTTGATGAAGATATCGAATTTTTTTTCGTATGTTTCAACTATGTTTCAACCAGAAATGAAAAAGGAGCCAGACTCTCATCCAACTCCTTCTCTTTCAAGTGGGTCGTACTGGATTCGAACCAGTGACCTCATGCCTGTCAAGCATGCGCTCTAAACCAACTGAGCTAACGACCCCTGCAATCATTATCAAATCATCTGCAAAAATAGGAAAAAACAATATATATTATGCCCGGCTAACCTGAACTATTCATAAATTTTTAAAAATATGAAAAAAATCAAAGCCTGTCCTGATTTAGATGAAGTTAACCCTTCTAAAAAAGTTATATATAATCTTATTCACTCCGGCCCGAAGAAAATTATTGAATTTTCTCAATTAAATAAAAAATTTCAAAACAAACAGCACTGCTAACACTAACATTACCGGAGACAAATCTTTAAACTTCCCGGTTAGTATTTTCAGGATAACATATGTGAGCATTCCAAAGACAATACCTTCAGCAATACTGTATGTCAGAGGCATAATAATTATTGTGATGAAGGCAGGAATAGCATCCGTATAATCGTCAAAATCTATTTTCAAAATTGGGGACATCATAAAAAATCCCACCAAAACAAGTGCCGCTGCAGTGGCCGCCGGTGGCACCATTGTAAATAAGGGAGCAAAAAAGAGAGCAACAAAAAATAAAAATGCTGTAGCGAGTGAGGTAAGACCGGTTTTACCTCCTTCTGCTACTCCGGATGCGCTTTCAACATATGTTGTAACTGTACTTGTTCCCAAAATTGCTCCGGCAATAGTACCAATTGAATCAGCAAACAGAGCCTGCTTAACCCTTGGAACCTGACCTTCACTGTCAAGCATGCCGGCCTTTGATGACACTCCGACAAGTGTGCCGACTGTATCAAACATATCTAAAAAAAGAAAAGTAAAAAGCACTATCAGCATGTCAAGAGTAAAAATCCGGGAAAAATCAAACTTGAAAAAGATTGGTCCGGGTGACGGAGGAAGGCCTGCCAGATGTCCTTCCGGAAGATGAGTGACCCCTAAGGGTATTCCCGCTATGGTAGCTATAAAAATTCCAATTAGCAAAGCACCTTTAACTTTCATGGATAACAGCACTGCTGTTAAAACAATTCCACCCAGAGCCAGCAGGACAGAACAGGTACTCATATCTCCTAATTTCACTAAAGTAGCCTCATCACTTACTATAACTCCTGCATTCTGCAGTCCGATAAAAGCTATAAACAATCCAATACCGGCAGACACTGCATGCTTCATTGATATTGGAATAGCTTTAACAATTAATTCGCGAATATTAAAAATTGTAAGGATCAGAAATATAAATCCCTCAATAAATACTGCAGTCAATGCAATATGCCAGCTGTAGCCCATTCCCAGAACTACAGTATAGGCAAAAAAGGCATTAAGCCCCATACCGGGTGCCAGAGCAAATGGCAATCTTGCGACAAACGCCATCACAAGAGTTGCAATACAAGCAGAGAGAGCAGTTGCAGTGAACAGTGCATTCTTATCCATCCCTGTGGCACTAAGGATATCGGGATTCACAGCAAGAATATATGCCATTGTCATGAAGGTAGTTATTCCTGCTATAATTTCTGTTCTAACAGTGGTCTTATTCTCAGTCAGATTAAAAAAACGGTTTAACATTTTAGTATAATTTAGAATGTAACCTTGCCACCTATAGTAGGCATAACATGAAATCCTTTCAATCCTCCAAAATTTACATCAATCTCTGCTTCAGAACCTAATGCAAAATTCTTATTTGTATTATACCACAATTGGGGTTCAGCCTGGAAAACAAATTTAGTAGTTTCCTGATCGAATTGAAAATCTTCCTTCCACCAATCTGCAAAGCCATTAAAAAAAAATTTTCCTCCTGCCAGATCCCAAAACCATACAGCGGTTAACTGAAACGCAGCATCGCGTTTGCCTCTGATATATTTATATAACGCCTGTAATGTCATTCCCTTTGAAAAATCAGATGAAGACATGGAATATTCCAGTCCTGCCAGCCATGAATCTTCAATTTGTAAGGCTTCGCCAGAGAGTATCTGAAAAAGTCCTCCGTTATACTCACCATGCAGAGCCCATTCAGAATCACATAACCAGATGGCACGGGCAATTTCCAAATAGGCAAGACTCATGCCTTTTATGTCGCCAACATTGTAAAAAAAGAAAGTACTTCCCCAATTATCAGGCCTGAACATCTCAATAGTTAATGTAAAATAACCTCTCCCCTCACCCATGTCATAATGTAATTGAATATTCTGGCCTCTGGAAACAGAGAGCACGGTTACAAAAACTATTGTCAGAATAATTTCTTTCATACTTTAGGTTACAAATAATATAAAGACAAAAATAGAAAAACTTATTTAGCTCTTATTTAAAAAGATCAAAACAGTGCATCCAACCGGTTGAACAGGATTAGACAATCTGTATAAGTATTTTTAATCCTGATTTATAAAACCGGTTTTAATAAATTTCTGATCTGCAAGTAAATAAATTACAATTATCATGTTCACTCAAACCAATCAGTAAATATCTCCGGAGCAGACTCAATCTTTTATCTAATCTGTTATCAGTGATTCTGCTACTGTTAAGCATTTATTCAATTCAAAATAATAACAGTCAAAATTCTCAGTTATTCAACGTGCTAATTGGCGGAAGTCAGAAAAATAAGATAAAAAGTTACTTATGATGTGAATTTTCAGTGCGCTGGAAAAATAAGAAAGGTATATAAAAAAAAGAAACCCCGGTAAAGGACTAACCGGGGCTATTTTTTTATCGGGAAGATAAAAAAATATGGGTCATCTTTAATACATCCGCTAAAATAGTAAAAGGTAACCCTAAATTCCAATTTTTTTTCACTTTTTTTCGAATTATTTTTTCACTTTCAGCAGGCAACAGACTATTACTTTTTGATTTTTAGCAAAATAGATGCAAAAAATATAAATGCATAATAATTCAATAATCCAGTATAATTTTATGAATTTTGCAACAAAAATGTTAGAAAAACAGTAAAAAATATATTTTTAATAAATTATACACACCAGAATAGAAATAGATTAAAAATTTTAAACAGGATTCATGAATATGAATAAATACGCCTTAATTGTTGCCGGAGGATATGGAAGTCGTATGAACATTACTTTCCCAAAACAGTTTCTTAAGCTGGGGGATATCCCAATTCTCATGCATACCCTGAAAGTTTTTTTTTCGTACGACAATAATATTAAATTGATTTTAGTACTACCGGAAGACCAGATATCATACTGGAAAAATCTTTGTCATAAATATGATTTTTATATAGAACACACAATTGCAACAGGTGGCAATACCCGTTTTCATTCTGTAAAAAACGGGCTCGAAAAAATCAATGACTCAGGAATTGTTTTCATACATGACGGTGTCAGACCTCTGGTTTCAAGAGAAACGATAAAAAATTGTTATAACACTGCCATTGTACGGGGAAATGCACTCCCTGTGATCAAACCTTCCGAATCAATCCGTGAAGTTTTGGGAGACACCAATAAAGCGGTCGACCGAAATCATTTTTACCTGGTCCAGACACCTCAGACATTTGATGTCACTCTGATAAAAAATGCCTATAACTTTGATTATGATGCTTCCTTTACGGATGATGCTTCAGTCCTGGAAAGCACAGGAGTAAAAATCAATCTGGTTAACGGAAACCGCGAGAACATTAAAATCACTTATCCTGAAGACATTGCAATAGCTGAGGCCCTGTTAAAAAAGTCTGTCTGAAAAGACGAAAAATTAAAAAAATTGGGAACTAATAGGGCTTTGGCTTCTAAACCAGAGACTCACCTTTTTGTATTCTGACATCAGTAACAAATTGCTTTATCTGCTGCTCGTCTTCTTTACGACAGATCATTAAAGTATCGTTTGATTCAGCTATGATATATCCGTCAAGTCCCTGTAATACTGCTACCTTCTCATCATTTAAGTTAATAATACAATTATTTGTATCGTAAGTCAATACATTCTCACCATTAATAACGTTGCCGTTCTCATCCTTCTCTTTGTTATCGTAAAGCGAACCCCAGGTACCCAGGTCACTCCATCCGAAATCTGCCGTAAGAACATAAACATTTTTCGCTTTCTCCATAATGCCATAATCAATTGAAATCCCCTGACATTCAGAGTATGTTTTGTTTATAAAATGAACTTCATCATCAGTATTATAAAGTTTCAGACCATTGGCAAATAAGAAAGAGATATCGGGCAGGAATGTATCAAAAGCATTCAGGATTGAAGGAAGTGACCAAAGGAAAATTCCCGAATTCCAGAAAAATTCACCACTGTCGACAAATATTTTTGCCATCTCGAGATTGGGTTTCTCGGTAAAGGTTTTCACCTTATGCAAATTAGGCATTGCCTTGAACTTAATCTTTCTCTTAACCTGTATATATCCGTATCCGGTTTCCGGTCTCGACGGGGTAATGCCCAAAGTAAGAAGTGCATCATGTTCGCTAACAAACTGAAGACCGTTGTTTACTTGTCTGATAAACTCCTCTTCTTTAATTAAAAGATGATCAGAGGGAGCAACAATAAAGTTTGCATTCGGGTCTTTTGTCTTTATCTTATAAACAGCATACGCAATACATGGTGCTGTATTTCTGCGAAAAGGTTCCAGTAATATCTGATTTTCATTAAGTTCGGGTAGTTGCTCCATAACCAGTTCTTTATAACTTACACTGGTAACAACAAGAATATTCTCTCTGGGAATAAATTTTGAAAATCGATCAAATGTCTGCTGAATAAGGGTTCTGCCGGTGCCAAGAATATCTAAAAACTGTTTAGGCCTTGCCCTGCGACTGAGTGGCCAGAAACGGCTGCCCACGCCACCGGCCATTATTACACAATAAGTATTTTCCATTTAATTATCTTTTTTCGCCACAAAAATATAATTTATATTGATTTATATTGAAATACGGTTTAATTTCAAAGAGGTTACTTAGTGGATTGACTTATCCAATAAAGGTTAAAATATTTAATTTAAAATCTTTTACTTTCCTCCGGAGCAACTATAATTACCCGCCAAAAAGAGGTTCCTGTTCGTTTCATGCACATAAAGTTTTTAATGATCCGCATAATATTGTAATTTTATACCAAATATTAACTAATGAAGATTCTTTTTCATATTGGCCGTTATTTTTTTATGCTGAAACAGGTATTTTCCAAACCTGAAAAGGCAAAAATGTTCATCAACAGATTATTCCGGGAAATAGATAATCTTGGTGTAAATTCGGTATGGATTGTCGTAATTATTTCTGTTTTTATCGGCGGTATAATGACAATTCAGTTTGCCTACAGTATGTCCAATCCTATTTATCCTTCCACCCTGGTCGGCCTCGGTACAAGGGATACTCTTATTCTTGAATTCTCTTCAACAATGATTGCCCTGATCATGGCCGGAAAAATAGGTTCTAATATAACATCCGAGATTGGCACCATGCGGGTAACGGAACAGATCGATTCTCTCGAAATAATGGGGGTTAATGCGGCAAGTTTCCTGATCCTGCCGAAAATTGTTGCTGTTGTTTTTATTTTCCCTTTCTTATTTATCATCAGTGTCTTTTTTGGTATCCTTGGCGGATTGGTAACAGGACCTGTTGTCGGAGTAATATCAATTCCTGATTATATTGCAGGAATACAATGGCTTTTTTACCCTTATTATGTAACCTTCTCAATTATAAAATCACTGGCATTTGGATTTCTGGTTGCATCGGTGCCTGCCTATTTTGGATTTTATGTTCAGGGAGGAGCCCTTGAGGTTGGTAAGGCAAGTACCCAGGCTGTAGTAAATACCAATATTCTTATTTTGCTTTCTGATTTAATATTAACAAGACTACTTCTTACATGATCAAGGTTAAAAATATATATAAATCGTTTGAAGACCAGGCTGTTTTAAAAGACATCTCTTTTGTTTTTGAGCCCGGAATTACCAATCTTGTAATCGGCAGAAGCGGTTCGGGAAAAACGGTTCTGCTTAAATCTATTTTAGGTCTGGTAGAAATCGACAGTGGAGAAATATGGTATAATGACAGAAATCTGACAGAGACATCTAACCAGGAACGAAAAAGCCTAAGGCGTGAAATTGGCATGGTTTTCCAGGGTGGAGCACTTTTCGACAGTCTTTCTGTTGAAGCTAACGTCAGGTTCCCGCTGGAAATGTTCACCAATATGACATCAGCACAAAAATCTGAGAGGGTAAGTTTTTGTCTCGACCATGTAAATATTGAAAAAACAGCATATCAACTTAATCCCAGCGAAATAAGCGGAGGCATGAAAAAGCGTGTTGCTATTGCCCGTGCTATTGCACTTAATCCAAAGTATCTCTTTTGCGATGAACCGAATTCAGGTCTTGACCCGGAAACTGCCACCGTTATTGATAAGTTAATCCAGAGTTTAACCAAAGAATTTAATATGACAACAATTATAAACACCCACGACATGAACTCTGTTATTGAGATTGGTGAAGCTGTGCTTTTTATCGCAAAGGGAGAGGTGGGCTGGACAGGAACCAATAAAGATATCCTGAAAACTGATAATGAAAAACTTAATGATTTTATCTTTGCTAACAAATTATATGCACAGATGCGTAAAGCACAGTAAAAACTAAGAAAAAACAGCATATTTTGTATTTTCGCAATAAATGATTATATTTGCACCCACGTTCAAGGAAAAAATTGACAAAAATATATTGCGGGGTGGAGCAGTTGGTAGCTCGTTGGGCTCATAACCCAAAGGTCGTAGGTTCAAGTCCTGCCCCCGCTACGAAGGTCACTGTAAGTGCCTGATAGCCAGCGTTTTACGCTGGTTTTTCATTTTTAGGTGCGCCAAAAGTGCGCCACGC